>Ga0210095_1000188_pt1 | contig 18984 bp, 15 predicted proteins | sample China_Galinas_PW_FD_184861 | JGI IMG/M metagenome (GOLD analysis project Ga0210095, IMG submission 184861) | Wetland microbial communities from San Francisco Bay, California, USA, that impact long-term carbon sequestration - China_Galinas_PWA_D1... | ecosystem: Environmental > Aquatic > Marine >...
AGCCTTTCTCTCACGCTCTCTTTCCTGATTCTTATTTAAGTCTTTTAATATCTTCCTGAGTTCTTCTTCAAGAAGCATTTCGCGGAGATTAAATTTCTTTGAAATATTTTTTAATAACAATGTCCGTTTTAATTCGTCTGAAATAAGCGCTACCGGTTTTACCAATTCACGAATGGCTTCTGCAGTTTTTGCAGGATCTTCAAACATGCCCTGATTTTCATAATATGCTGACTGATATTCCAAAAAATTTTGTGCTTTTTGAATTATTCCATCAAAACTTTCCTTCCCGAATTTATTTACATATGAATCCGGATCTTCGCCTTCAGGCACTGAAGCTATTTTAACATCCATATTCTTTCTCAGAAGTATTTCAATACTTCGCATTGATGCTTTTATACCTGCGGTATCTGCATCAAAAAGCAAAACAACATTTTTAGTATACCGTGAAAGAAGTTGAACCTGTTCATCAGTTAAGGCCGTGCCTGAAACGGCTACAACATTTTTTATCCCGTTTTGAAAAAGCGATATAAGATCCATATAACCTTCAACTATAATCGCTTTATCCAGTTTCCTTATTTCTTCTTTAGCCAGTGAAAGACCGTAAAGTGTTCTGCCCTTTGTGTAAATAAGAGATTCGGGTGAGTTTAAGTATTTTGCTGTTTTTTGTGCAGGATCGAGAACCCGTCCGGCGAAAGCTACAACTCTTCCGTTAGGAGAAAAAATCGGGAAAATTATTCTGCCGGAAAATTTATCATATAATCTTCCGCTCTCATTACTTCCAATTAATCCGAGTGAAAGGGCTTTATCTATATCAATTTTGTCCTTTGTTAAAAAATCTACAAGGTTATCTTTTCCGGGTAAAGAATACCCCAAACCGAATGATCGCTGGGTTTGTAACTTTATTTTTCGTTTATCGAAATAATTCCTGGCAATTTCTCCTTCATCGCTGTGCAGCAGGTTATCGGAAAAATATCTTCCAACGGAATGGTTAATATCAAATAATAGCTCTTGCTCGGTTTGTCTTTCTTCACCACCTTCATCATTGTACTCAAGAGTGATACCGGATTTTTCAGCAAGTTCCTGCACCGATTCTACAAATGAAATCTTTTCAAATTCCATTAAAAATTTGAAAACATTTCCTCCCGCGTGGCAGCCGAAGCAGTGATAAATTTGCTTTTCTTCACTCACAGTAAAAGACGGTGTTTTTTCAGAATGGAAGGGGCACAAACCTATGTAATTTTTTCCTCTCTTTCTAAGCTGAACAAACTCCGAAATAATATCCACAATACTGGCAGCGGAACGTATTTCTTCTATTTTATTTTCAGGGATTCTCATATTTAGCAAGCAAATTATATCAAAATTAGCGGATATTTAAATTTAATCAAATCAGGGCTTATTTTTGCCCATTTTAGGTTTTCAATAGCAATGTTGTATTTAGTATATTTGTATAGATTTATTGAAAATTTAACTATTATTTAGCCTAATATTAATATTATTCAGCCCTGAAATTTACTAAAAAGATTTTAAGATGCACCAGTTAATTAGCGAAGCAAATAAATATTGCAACAGCATGACGGAATATTCGCGCTATAAGACAAGAGTAGTGAATATAGGCGATATTCCATGCGGTGGAGATAACCCGATACGGATTCAGTCAATGACCACGACTGATACAATGAATACAAAGGCTACGGTTGAACAAACTATCAGAATGGTTGAGTCAGGATGTGATTATGTTAGAATTACCGCACCGAGTAAACTGGAAGCACAAAACCTTGAAGAGATTAAAAAGGAATTAAGGGCCGGGGGATTTTCTGTTCCGCTTATTGCGGATATTCATTTTACACCAAACGCTGCCGAAATTGCTGCGAGAATAGTTGAAAAAGTCAGAGTGAATCCGGGTAATTACGCAGACAAGAAAAAATTTCAAAACATTGAATATACTGATCTGACGTATGAAGCCGAACTCGAAAGGATCAGACAAAAATTTACTCCTCTTGTAAAGATTTGTAAAGAGTACGGAACTGCAATGAGGATCGGAACAAATCATGGATCTCTTTCTGATAGAATAATGAGTCGTTACGGTGATACTCCACTTGGAATGGTTGAATCGGCGTTGGAGTTTGTAAGAATTTGTGAAGATCTGAATTATCACGAAATTGTTCTTTCTATGAAGGCAAGTAACACACAGGTGATGGTTCAGGCTTACAGGTTATTAATTCAAAAAATGGAAGCAGAAGGAATGAATTATCCTCTTCATCTTGGCGTTACAGAAGCCGGTGGAGGAGAAGATGGAAGGGTTAAATCTGCTTTGGGAATTGGTACATTGCTTGAAGATGGACTCGGTGATACTATCAGGGTTTCATTAACGGAAGACCCGGAATTTGAAGCTCCGGTAGCAATCTCACTTGTTAACAGGTATAATAACAGGCCCGGCCATAAAAAAATTAAACCTGTCTCAAAAATTTCCAAAGATCCTTTTAATTATGAAAGAAGAAATTCATTTGAACTTTCGGGATTTGGCGGAAGTAATTACCCTCGTGTTGTTGCAGATTACAGTCACAGGAAAATTGACAAGCAGAATGACCTGAACGATATAGGTTATTTTTATGATGCAGCAACTGACAAATGGAATATGAATGATCTGGCTGCTGACATTTTATATCTTGGTGAATCGAAACTTCCTTTTGATATTCCCAATGGGCTAAAGGCAATAATTGATTTTTCTACCTGGAAAAATATTGTAAACAAAGATCAGGCATCCCCGCTAATGTCAGTTTCAGATTATTTTAGCTACGTTTCAAAAGCACAGCAGCTAAATTTTGTAAGGGGTAGCATAAATGATTTTTCCATAGAAACACTCCAAAAAATAAAACATGATAAAACAGTAGTTCTGGTTATAGAGACTGACAATAATCATGGAGTTGCCGAACAAAGAAGATTCTTTTTTGATCTATTAGAACACGGAGTAGAAAATCCGGTTATTATTAAAAGAGATTACAAGAATTTAAATCTGGATGAACTCAGGCTTTACACTTCCACAGATTTTGGTTCTTTACTTATTGATGGATTTGGTGATGGGGTCTGGGCATATATTGAGGAAATTATAAAGAAAGGCAAATTCGGAAGCGAAAACGCAAAAAATGAGTATGTACGGACTTTTGTTAAAAAGCATGAGACGAAGGAAAAAGTATTAAACAGAATTCTTTTTGGTATCCTTCAGGCAGCCAGAGTAAGAATTTCAAAAACCGAATATATTGCCTGTCCGTCCTGTGGCAGAACTCTTTTCGATCTTCAGGATACAACTGAAATGATAAGGAAAAGAACGGAACATCTGAAAGGCGTAAAAATTGCGATTATGGGCTGTATTGTAAACGGGCCTGGAGAGATGGCAGATGCTGATTATGGATATGTTGGCTCTGGAGTTGGCAAAATCACGCTTTATAAGGGCAAAGACATCGTCAGAAGGAATATCCCAATGGAAAAAGCTGTAAACTCCCTTATAGAAATTATTAAAGAAGATGACAACTGGTTGGAACCTAATTAGGCGAAAAAGCGTTTAATAATTTACAAATTGTAGATTTCTTGCAAATTAGATAATAATCGATTATATTATACGTCTTGGAATTATGAATAAAAAACTTAAAAAATTAAAATTTCCTGATTTAATTAGCCGCTCCGAAGCGGTAAAATTTGGGAGCTGAACTTAGAAATGCACTTCAAACACAGAAGTGCATTTTTTTTTGATATGACATGTAACGAAATTATAAAATATATAGAAGGCTGGGCCCCAAAAGAAATTGCCTGGCAGAAAGATAACGTAGGACTTCAGGTAGGGAACCGGGACAAACAAATAAAAAATATTATGCTATGCCTTGAAGTAACGATGGATGTGGTTAATGAGGCAATCAGGAAAAAGTGTAATTTAATTTTCAGCCATCATCCTCTGCTGTTCCAACCTTTGAAGAAGTTAGATCTGAATTTTGATAAGAATTCGATGATGATTGAAAAATTGATAAAAAACGATATTACACTTTATTCAGCACACACAAATCTAGACTTCACTCAAGACGGCGTAAGTTTTGAACTTGCAAAACTCCTCAAACTTAAAAATATAAAATTTCTCAAAACATTTTCTTCAAACCAATTTAAATTATCGGTTTTTGTTCCTGTAAATGCAGTTGCAAAAGTGTCTGATGCAATATTCACTAATGGTGGTGGAGTAATAGGGGAATATTCGCATTGCAGTTTCAGAACAAAAGGTGAAGGTACTTTTATTGGTTCTGAAAAAACAAAACCAGCCGTTGGGAAAAAGGGAAATGAAGAAAAAGTTGAGGAAGTAAAACTGGAAGTGCTTATTGATTCCTGGAATCTGAATAAGGTAATTGCGGCTATGTTAAAAGTTCATCCTTATGAAGAACCGGCCTTTGATATTTATCCTCTTCAAAACGAAAATAATAGAACGGGTGCCGGGGCAATAGGTGAATTAAAAAATCCGCTTGTGAAAAATGAATTACTAAAGATGATATCTTCTTCACTTAAGATCAAAAACTTCAGATATACAAATGGGAAATCAACAAAAATAAAAAAGGTTGCAGTGTGTGGCGGCTCATGTTCAGAATTGATCAGTACTGCTATCAATGCAGGAGCAGATGCATTTATTACTGCTGATATTAAATATCATGCATTTCATGATGCTAAAGATGAAATATTGCTCGTTGATGCAGGACACTATGAAACAGAAATTCCAGTAATGAATGAGGTTCAGAAAAGACTGAATGACTTAGTTGGAACTAAAAATAAAATCAAAGTTTTTAAATACAGCGGGACAACTAACCCGGTAATATTTTATAAATAAATAAGGAGAACATAAATTGGTAGAAAGGTTGAAGACTCTGTATGAGTTGCAAAATATAGATGATCAGCTTGATGAATTGGAAGAGTTGAGAGGTGATCTTCCCAATGCTGTAGAAGCTTTAAAGGAAAAAATCGATGGTATAAAGTCTGATATTGTTAACAAGGAAAAAGAGCAGAAAGAATCACTGAAGAAAAGAAAAGAAAATGAAAATGAGATTGAAAAACTTCAGGAGAATCAGAAAAAATTTAAAGCTCAGCTTTACCAGGTCAGAAACAATAAAGAATATGATGCATTGACTAAAGAAATTGATCACACTGATGAATTGGTTAGTAAGCTTGAAGCTGAAAATGATGCCATGGCTGATTTAAGTAAAAAATTGACTGATGAAATTGAAGAAGTAAAGCCAATGCTTGATGAATTGAATGAAGAAATGAAAGTTAAAGAAGCCGATCTGAAAGTGATAATAAAAGCCAATGAAAAAGAAGAAACAAAACTGAGAGAAAAGAGGAAAGAAATTGAAACCAAGGTAAAGAAAGCAGACCTTTCAGCTTATATGCGCATAAGAAAAGCTAAAAAGGGATTGGCTGTATCTACAATAAAAAGATCAGCTTGCTCAGGGTGCCATAATATAGTTCCTCCTCAGAGACAGTTGGAGATCAGGCAAAACAATAAACTCTTCTATTGTGAATACTGTGGCAGAATCCTTGTTTCTCAGGAAGTTTCTGAGACAGTTGAGGCGGAATAGCTCTTATTAAATGCTCCTTTCAATAAGCCTGAGTTCCCAACGTTAAGAAACTCAGGTCTGCAAATAATTGCCGGAAAAATACGGTGAAACAGCAGGATTTGGATTTTTCCAAATCCTTTTATGCTGTTTTGAGAACCTTAATTTATTATATTTGCAACAGTAATGCAGATATACATTCCTGAATTTTACGTACTAAAGTTGTTCTGTTTTAGCTAGGAAATGATGACTACGTTCGCTGGATGAAAAGCTGAAGAAATTAGTAAAATGGGTATGTAAATAATTTGAAAAGTAATTGACAAAAATTGTGCGTTGTAGATTATTGCACAATTTTATTTTTTAAAGAATAAATAAACAGCCCGATCCGGGCAATTGCTCTCTGAATTTTCAGGGGGAGGAAAGTCCGAACTTCATAGAACAGGGTGCCGGGTAACACCCGGTGTTCTATCTTAAATGATAGAATAAGGAAAGTGCCGCAGAAAATATACCGCCCCGACTTGTCGGGGTAAGGGTGAAAAGGCAGGGTAAGAGCCTACCGTCCCGTCAGTAATGGCGGTTGCAAGGCAAACCCCACCCGAAGCAAGATCAAATAAGATGGTCTTTCGTGCTTTTGCACGACCAGGGTTGTTCGCTCTGGGTACTGTTTAGGTTGAGACTATCGGGTAGATCGCTGGAGTTCCGTAGTAATACGGAAACAAGACAAATAATTGCCGTCCCGACTTGGTCGGGATTACAAAATTCGGCTTACAGGATCTGGCTGTTTATCTTGTTCTTATATTATCTTTAGTGGATAATTATATGCTGGAGAAACGTTGGAAGATTAAAGAAATTACGGATGAATTTTCTGTAACTTCTTTAGCCGATTCATTAAACATTCCTGAAGTGCTTGCAAAACTATTAATTCTCAGAGACATTAAAAACTTCGCACAGTCAAAATTTTTCTTTAGGCCTGAAATTGATTCTATCCATGATCCGTTTTTAATGAATGGAATGGAAGAAGCAACAACCAGAGTTATTCAGGCTCTCACTGAAAATCAACCAATATGTGTTTATGGAGATTATGATGTTGATGGTACCTGCTCAACAGCACTGCTTTATTTATTCTTAAAAGAGCTGGGCGCAAACGTAGAATTTTATATTCCCAAAAGGCTTACAGAAGGCTATGGCCTTTCTAAATCTGGGATTGATTATGCAAAATCTAAAAATATTTCGCTCTTAATTTCTGTTGATTGCGGAATAACTGCGGTTGAAGAAACAGAGTATGCAAATGAGCTTGGTATAGATTTAATAATCTGCGATCATCATCAGCCAAAAGATGAATTGCCAAAGGCATATGCAGTACTCGATCCTTTAAAGCCCGGATGTGATTATCCATTCAAATATTTGTCCGGTGCCGGTGTTGCTTTTAAACTTGCACAGGGTGTTTCAGAAAGAATTGGTAAGAGAGAATTACCGCTTTACTATCTTGATCTTGTAGCTCTTGCCGGGGCAGCTGATATAGTGTCCCTGACTGACGAAAACCGCGTGCTGGTAAGAGAAGGATTGAATCTGATAAATACTAATCCAAGGCCCGGGATTGCTGCTTTAATTGAAATTAGCGGGTTAAAACCTGGAAACTTGAATTCCGGCCAGATTGTATTTACTGTAGCTCCGAGAATTAATGCCGCCGGTAGACTTGGTGATGCAGAAAGAGCGGTAGAATTATTTATTACGAAAAGTAAAACAGAAGCAAAAGATTTAGCCAAAATTCTGGAATCAGAGAATATTGAAAGGCGGAAGATTGATGAAGACACACTTGCTGAAGCGCTGAATATTATCGAGAATTCGTTAAATTTAGATGTCGATATTCCGATCATTTTGCATCAGGATAACTGGCACCCGGGGGTTATTGGTATTGTTGCTTCCCGATTAGTTGAAAAATATTACCGGCCAACAATTATGTTAACAACTGTTGACGGTGTTGCCAAAGGTTCGGCGAGAAGTATTGCAAATTTTAATATTTATGAAGCTCTGGAAAAATGTGAAGATTTACTTATACATTTTGGTGGCCACAAAGCGGCAGCAGGGCTTGCTGTAGAAATAGATAAATTAGGAGCTTTCAGGGAAAAATTTAACAAAATTGTAAAAGAAACAATGACCACTGATGATCTTCGTCCTGAAATTTCTATTGATTCACATCTGAAATTTTCAGATATAACTCCCAAGTTCCTGAGAATAATAGATCAGTTTTCACCATTTGGTCCCGGTAACATGAGGCCAGTATTTCTTTCAGAAGATGTTCAGCTGGCAGGCAATCCTAGAATTGTTGGAAAAAATCATTTGCTTGTAAGTTTGAGACAGCCGGGATCTGAAAAAATATTTGATGCTATCGGTTTTAATATGGGCGATTATTTTGAACTGATTAAGAACAATAATCATTTTCTTGATATTGTTTATTCAATTGACAAAAGTACAAGAAACGGACGAACGTTTCCTCAGTTCAGATTTAAGGATTTAAAAGTAAAAGAAAATTAATTTAGGAGTTCTGTTTATGTCAGGTCATTCAAAATGGGCGACAACTAAAAGAAAGAAAGCAGCAATTGATGCCAAGAGAGGCAAAATATTTACAAAACTGATAAAGGAAATTACTATTGCAGCCAGGCAGGGCGGCGGAGATGCCGTAGGTAATCCCAGGCTCAGACTTGCAGTCGATAACGCTAAAGCAGCTAATATGCCGGCTGATAATATAGACCGTGCGATTAAAAAAGCAACCGGAGAACTGGAAGGGCAAAGTTTTTCGGAACTGACCTATGAAGGGTACGGTCCCGCTGGTGTAGCTGTACTTGTAGAGGTGGCTACAGATAATAAAAACAGAACGGTTGCTGAAGTTCGCCACCTTTTTTCAAAGAGTGGAGGAAGTCTTGGCGAATCAGGTTCGGTAGCGTGGATGTTTGAAAGAAAAGGAATTATTGCTTTGCCGCGGCAGGGTAAAAGTGAAGAGGAAATGCTGGAAATAGTATTTGATGAAGGAGCTGAGGATTTACAAGCTGAAGAGGATTTTTTTGAAGTTCAGACATCAATTGAAAATTTTGAACCAGTGAGAAAAGTACTCATTGATAAAGGTCTTTCTGTTGAGAATGCTTCACTTCAGTGGATTGCAAAAAATACAGTGCCGGTCAGCGGAGATAATGCAGAAACTGTAATAAAGCTTATCGAAAATCTGGAAGATCTGGATGACGTACAGAACGTTTTTGCAAATGCAGACTTTGATGAAGATTCTTTGAAATAATTTTATTGGTCCGGTTATTTGCCGGACTATATTTTAAAACATAACTCAAGATTAAATGATTATTCTGGGAGTTGACCCCGGCACAAATTTTACCGGGTTCGGAATTATTAAAACCAGCAAAAATACCTTTACAAAAATTGTAAACGGCCTTATAAAATTACCTGCAAATAAAACTCTCCCGGAAAAACTGGAAATTATTTACAGTGAACTTAATAAGCTAATTAAAACTTATAAACCGGATGAGTTTGCAATCGAAACGGCATTTTTCGGGAAAAATGTTCAGTCTGCAATGAAGATAGGCTATGCAAGAGGTGTCTCAATATTAGCTGCTATTCACAACAAAGTGCCGACAAGTGAATATTCTCCAAGAGAAGTTAAAAAATCTGTTGTTGGAAACGGAGCCGCATCAAAAGAGCAGGTGAGTTTTATGATTAAAAGCCTGCTGAAGTTAAAAAATGAAAAGATGAAATTTGACGAGAGCGACGCGCTTGCAATCGCTTTATGTCATGCATTCAGAATAAAAAGAGTTACGAGTAAAACTAAAGACTGGAAATCATTTATTGAAGCCAATCCTGACAGGGTAATTGGTTAAAAAAACAAACAGGAATTGATATGATCGGTTATTTATCAGGTAAAATAATTTCTTCGAAACCAACCAGGTTGTTACTTGATGTTAACGGGGTTGGATATGTAATTAATATTTCAATAAATACATTTGAAAAAATTACTGATAAACAAACAGCCTCGCTTTTTATTTATACTAGTGTTAAGGAAGACTCAATTTCTTTATTTGGATTTTTCACCGAATCAGAAAAGGAAATGTTTGAACTACTAATTTCAGTAAATGGTATTGGACCCAAACTGGCACTAAGTGTTCTCTCCGGAATACAGATCGGGGATCTGAGAAATGCAATAAATACAGGAGACGTTTCCCGAATTGTTTCAATTCCAGGAATTGGAAGAAAGACGGCGGAAAGGCTGGTGCTTGAATTAAAAACGAAAGTAGACAAAATAAGCGGGGAAGGAGAAACGGAAATTCCATTCAGCATTAAGAATGAGGCGGTTGCTGCACTAACAACTCTTGGCTATAATGCAAAGCTAGCTGAAAAATGTGTCCGTGATCTTCTTACTGCTGAACCAAATGCAGCTCTCGAGGAACTGATCAAGAAAGCTTTAAGTAAGTTAAATAATTAAATTATTACTGGACGCTGCAATCTAGTGTTGCCAGCCCTGTAATTTCCGCGTGTATTTTGTCCCCCTTTGCAACCTGCCCAACTCCTGCAGGAGTTCCTGTATAAATTAAATCTCCTTCTTCCAGAGTCATTAAAGAAGAGATATATGAAACTATATCAACAGGACTAAATATCATCTTCTTTAGTTTTGCTTTTTGACGCACATTACTATTTACAGAAAGGATAATTTCTTCGTCTAATGTGAGCTTAAAATCATCTACTGAGACAAAATCAGAAATAACAGCAGATGTATCGAATCCTTTTGCAATCGTCCATGGATGCCCTTTCTTTTTAAGATTGCTTTGTATATCGCGGAGTGTCATATCAAGTCCGACCCCGTAGCCAATAATTGCATTTGCTGATTCTGTTTTGTCTGCATCTTTTATTGTTTTACCAATTAAAATAACAAGCTCAGCTTCGTGATGCATTTCTTCCGAAAAAGAGGGATAAACAATAGAATCACCGGAGTATATTAATGCTGAAGCAGGTTTAAGAAACACAACCGGTTTTTCCGGTATCTCGTTTCCCAGCTCTTGGGCGTGTTCTGCATAATTTCTTCCTACACAAACAATTTTTCCGACATTTATTTTTTTGTTTGAATCTTTTATTGTTATAGCTTTCATACAAATCTCTTATCAATAAGAAAATTTAAAATATTATTTATTCTAAAATAAGGATTATAATATCAAATCTGCTACAAAATAATTGCAGAACATGAATCAAAAAAAATCAGGTCTTTTGTTTTTTCTTTTTTGCGGCAGGAAATAGGATATTATTAAGTATTAATCTATAACCGGGAGAGTTTTTAAACAATGAAAGATCGGTCGGTGGATCACCAACTGCATGCTGATAATCTTCCGGATCATGTCCTCCATAAAATGTGAAAGTGCCACGTCCAAAATTTCCGTGAATATATTTTACCTGGTCAGTTCCCTGGCGTTTTGCCAGGACAATTACATTTTTCTTTATTTGCTCTTGGTGGAACATTGTAGTCTGTCCCATAAATCCATGAACAACATTTACATGATCCTGTGTAAGCATAGTTGGTACAGGATCGTACTTTGCTGAAAAATCGAAAAGGGTAAAATAATCGTTTGTCGGATCACCAATTTCTGCGGGCTGAACATCAATATTGCTATATTCATATACATAAGGATTCATTTGCAGTTGAAAATTTGTGAATGCAAGAGTATTTGAAAAATCCAGTTTTTCCTGTGCATCAGGATCAGGTGGATCACCATCGTACATTTTATCACATATATCATCGTTGTGAGCTGCCAGGGCAATATCATAAGAATCGGTTGCAGAACACATCGCAAAAAGAAATCCGCCTTTACCAACAAAGCTTTTAATATCCCCGGCCACAGCTTTCATCATATTTGAAACTTTTTTGAATCCGTTTTTCTTGGCGTCCTGTTCATATTGCATCTGCTGGTCTATATACCATTGTGCATTACTGAAACTAGCGTAGAATTTCCCGTACTGGCCTGTGAAATCTTCGTGGTGCAGATGGAGCCAGTCATATTTAGAAAGATCACCTCGCAGAATTTCATCGTTCCAGATTCTTGTATATGGTACTTTTGCATATTCCAGAACCATGGTTACAGCATCATCCCATGGCTGAAATCCGGGAGGAACATAAACTGCAATTTTAGGAGCTTTTTCCAATCGGACTACATCCATATTTTTGTCATTACTCTGTACTAGAGAATATATTTCTGTTGCATCTGATGCAGAAAGAAGATCGAATGCTACACCATCCAGTCTGCACTGGTTAGCTATTTTTGGGGAATAATCGAGCATAAAAGAACCGCCCCTGTAATTGAGGAGCCAGTCAGCTTTTCCTCCATCAAGCAAGGCGTGAAATGTAATCCCATAGGCTTTTAAATGGTCTGTTTGTTTCAAATCCATGTAAATTAATATTTTGGATTGGGAAATTATAAAGCCGGTAAGTATAAAAAAGAATAAAAAAATTTTCTTAAGCATGCTGTAAAATCCAAACTAAAAAGTTAAGGCGATCTTTTCGGATCGCCTCAATTTAAAACCTGTTCCGATTAATTGAACAGAAATTATGCTGATTTTCTGTCAGCTTCAAGGTAAATCGGTTCATCGCCAGAATTTACCACATCTTTTGTAATAACGCATTTATCCACATTTTCTTTTTCGGGCAGATCGTACATTATATCCAGCATTAAATCTTCAACGATTGATCTGAGTGCCCTTGCCCCGGTTTTTCTTTCCATTGCTTTCTTAACGATTGCTTCTACTGCAAACTGATCAAATTCAAGATCAACACCTTCCATCATAAAGAGTTTTTTATATTGTTTTAAGATCGCATTCTTTGGCTCTATAAGAATACTTTTAAATGCTTCTTCATTTAAGGACTGTAAAGGTGCGGCTACCGGAATTCTTCCGATCAGTTCAGGAATTAAACCATATCGTAATAAGTCCTCGGGAAGTATGTACTGTAAAAGATCATCTTCTTTTTTCTTTGACTCTAAATCTGAATCAAAGCCCATACTGTTTTTATTAATTCTTGAAGCGATAATTTTATCCATTCCATCAAAAGCCCCGCCGACAATAAATAAAATGTTCTTCGTATTAATATTGATTAAACTCTGTTCCGGATGTTTTCTTCCTCCTTTTGGTGGTACACCGGCAACGGTACCTTCCAGTATCTTTAATAGCGCCTGTTGAACACCTTCACCGGAAACATCTCTTGTTATAGAGGTGCTTTCTCCCTTGCGTGCAATTTTATCAATTTCGTCTATGTACACAATTCCTTTTTGCGCTCTTTCCACGTTATAGTCGGCTGCCTGTAATAAATGAACAAGTACTGTTTCAACATCATCACCAACATAACCTGCTTCGGTTAATGTTGTTGCATCTGCTATAGCAAACGGAACATCAAGAATTTTTGCAAGAGTTTGAGCAAGCAGAGTTTTTCCAACTCCGGTTGGACCAATTAATAAAATGTTGCTCTTTTCAATTTCTACATCATCAAGCTCAAAAAATGATGAATGTGTATTGATTCTTTTATAATGGTTATAAACCGCAACTGCAAGAGTTTTTTTAGCCCTTTCCTGGCCAACCACATATTCATCAAGAGTTTTTTTAATGTTGTAGGGAGTATGTTCCTGCGAAAATTTTGACTTTGTATTTGTATAAGCAGCAAGATTATTTTTCAGGATATCAACGCTACTGCCGATACAAATGTCGCAAATGTAAACATCAGGGCCGGCAATCATGCTGCCAACTTCGTTTCCATCGCGTCCGCAAAATGAACATTTAACAATTTTTTGTCCCTGTTTCTTAGCCATAATACTTCCTAACTGGTTTTGTTCTTGAGTGTATTTATATTTTTTCTTGCTTCATCCAGGTAAATCGAATTAGGAAAATCAGCAAGCAGATCCTGGTATGTTTTTATTGCTTTAGGGGCATTTTTCAGCCCAAATTGATATATTTTCGCTTTCAAATATAAGGCTTTATCCGAATAAATGTTTTTCTCTTTTTCGCCCGTTATTTGGGATAATTTAGAAATTGCTTTATTTAGACTATCTGCAGCTATATCCATTTCCGCGCTACGAATCCCGGCAATATTATTCAAAATAAACGCATGTGGATTTTTGGAAATCTCTTCATAAATGCTTTCAGAATCGCTGAATTTCATCTGCGTTCTGAGAAGATCCGCATCAGCAAATTTTGCAAGATTTGCAGAATCATTTTTTGCCGTGTTCAATAGCAGTGATAATTCCAGGGCATCGTTAGCTGTATTGTCTTCCAAATCACCAATAATTTCAGCCAGTATATTTCTTGAATTATCAAATCTACCTTTATAAAAATCTATCTTTGCAAGATGATACCTGGCTATATTTTTTTTGTCAGAGCCTGTGCGCTTAAAATTTATAACTTTATTAAATATTATGGTAGCTTCATCAAGATTGCCTTTACTAATTGAAATATTGCCAAGTTGTAAATATGCGTCTGCAACAATAGGTGAATTTGGTGACCGGGAAATTAATGTATTATAATATTTCTCAGCTTCCCCGGGATTGTTCATTTTTTCAAAATAAAGATTTCCAATATTCAGATAAGCTTCATTTCCAACTTCTGTGTTAGGATATAGCTTTATTATTTCTTTATAGGCTGAAACTATATTATCAATTTTTTCCTGTGGATATTCAGGTGAAATAAAATAAGGTTTCCAATTTTGTTTCAGAAATAAATCATCATTATCCAGTGAAGCCTGCAGTGTTTTTGCGTATCCTAATTTTGCGTTTGCTGTAAAAGGCGAGCCGGGATAGTGTGTAATTATGTAATTGTAAACCTCTGCAGATTTTAAAAATTGTTTTTCAGAGAAAAGATAATGGGCAAACCTGATTAATACTCCCCCCTGGTTATTTTGCAGAGATTCTATATTCTTGTATAACTCAAAAGCTTTATCGTAATTTCCGGCTTCTTTATAGAGTGAAGCAAGCAGGCTTTCAATATTAATGTTATTATTATCCTGACCTTCAACTACGCTGATTGTTTGTTCAAGAGCTCCCGGTTTATTTATGTAACTCATTATCCTGCTATTTACAGAGTTTGCCTGTTCGGGAGCTGAAATGATAATTGAGCAATATTCCGCCGCAGCTTTTTTAAATTGCATTGTAAGTGCATAAAGATTTCCAAGATCATAAGAAAAATATTTAGGATTAGAAGATGCTGCCTTACCCTTTTGCAAAAATTCGATAGCTTTCTCAAATGCTCTTCTTTCTATAGCATAGTTTGCCATTACCCGGTAACTAACTTCTTTATTGTCAACTTTTTCTGTTGCATTATCCCAGACTTCAAAAGCTTTATTTTCATTGCCCATTACGTAATAAGTTGAGCCGAGTAACCCGTAAAGATTAATATCCTGTGGCGAAGTTTTAATCCTGTTTTCAATTATTGAAATGGAAGAAGCATAATCTTTCAACTGGATGTAGGAATTATTCAGCGCAGTAAAAACCTGGTAGTTCCCGGGCTGCTTTTTGTATAATTCCTCATAGATAGTTTTTGCTTTTTCGTACTGGCCCCCCTGCAGGAATGCCTGACCGAGAGCAAACCGGTTGCCGAAGTCATTTTGTTGTTGGGCAAGGAGAGTACTCCCCAGCATTATTATTATAATGAATGTAGTTTTAAGCATTGACTAAAATTAGCAATATTAGAAAGGCTTGCAAGCCCTTTTTAGAGAAAGGAGCGAAAAACATCGACTTGTGGCTTATATTGGCTTTGAGAAGACAAAAGCTTGCCCGTTTTAGGAAAAAACGGGCGAAAAGATTACTGAAATTTGACACAATCTAGAGAAAACTATATCGGTTACTAATTGTGTTTCTTTTTATTTGTCCGCAAGTCTGAACACAACCGGGATAGCTATCTGTACTTTAACTGGAATTCCTTTTTGCATTCCCGGTTTAAATTTTACTTTTTTAATAGCGTTTGTCGCTGCTTGATCACAGCCGCCACCTATACCTTTTATGACTTCTGTTTTTGTAACATCGCCTGTTTTATTAATATAAGCTGTTACATAAACTTTACCCTGTATGCCTGCTCTTCTCGCAATTTCCGGATAAACAATATTTTTCTGTATTGCCGCTATACCTCCGATTGGTTCGGGCATTTGATCTACTGAAACTTTGTATTCTGAGGAATAACTCCATTCAAAATTATATTTAACCGGTTTATCGTTCCTTTTTGCAATTGCAAAATTTTGTTTTGATAAAACATCTGTCATTATATCCGCAATTTTTTCATCTGGGGCATCCAATACAATAATTTTATCAAGGGACCCGGATTCATTGACGAATAAACTCAGGTTGTAACTTCCAATTCCATCAATTACGAGGCCATTGTTCTTAACTTTCTGATCGATTTGTTTATATAGTTTCTCACCATGGTTTGAAGGAAAAACTTCTTTGGGATTATCGATTTTACTGGCTGGTAAATAATTATTATCATTTAATTTAATTACCTTAACTTTATTACTTTTTTGATTGCATCCGATTACCAGGACACCGAATACAAAAAGTATAACTAATTTTCTCATAATAGCCTCATAATTTTGTTGATTTTATCACTATCTCATTTTCGTGCATTCCTTTAACTTCCGCCGTAGGTAGCGCATTTATTAATGATTCAATTGTCCTGCTTTGGTTTTCAAGTTTGCTGTTGATTTTTGCAAGATCATTTTTATAAGCGTTTGTTTCAGTATAGTAAAACAAACCAATGAAAATGGAAATTATAACTGTAGCATAAACAAAAAGAGGTTTCATCTTTAGTCCTATAGACTTCTTCTTGTCAGGAAAAATTGTTTTTGCCAGAATATTCTTCTCGAGTTCCTGGGGAAATTCGGTCTGCATTTCGTTAGTTACTGATTTTAGCAGGTGATGTCCTTTAAAATAATTCCTTGCATTTTCATTGTTAGAAAGTGAAAGAAATAAGATCGATTCACTGTTCTTATCCAGGGTATCATCAAAATATTCATCAATCATTTTAAATAATCCTTCCGATTCCATCGCGACCTCTTTTCATTTTAGAACTTTTGAAAATTTTAGCATGAGTTTTTTCCTTGCAAGATGTATCCGGCTTTTTACGAGTTTTTCATCAATGCCAATTATATCTGAAATTTCATCATAGCTTAATCCGCCAAATTCTTTAAGTACAAAAACTTCCTTTTGTTCAATCGGAATATTATCAAGCTCTGTTTCTATCTTTTCCTTAAGATCTTTCAGCTCAATAATTTCTGCAACATCAAAATCAGATCCGATTTCCAATTCGTTAGCATCAGCTACTTCAAACTGGTCAACCTTTGTTCTCTTGCCTCTGTAATAATTAAAAGCTTCAAACTTTGCAGTCTTAAAAACCCAAATGTCTATTTTACTTTTGTCATTAATAGAATTATAATTTTCAAACAATTTCAGGAAAACATTTTGTGTAATATCCTCCGCCGTAAGATTGTCAGAGGTCATTTTTAACAAATAATTGTAGAGTCGCTTTTTCAGGCGGTTAAAAACAATTGTAAACTCAATTATATGGTCTTTTTTATTTTGCAAGATATCTTGAAAGCTTTCACTTAAATAGACACATCAAATATGTGAAAGTTGCTGACTTCCTCCGGATAAAATTCAATATAAATTTAACAGAAATTTTCAGACATAAAATATTAAATAAATGGTGATTTATAGCCTATAAGCGGCATTTTCGGAGGTTGTTGTTCATTGATTAAAAGGGTATTCCTTTGTACTTTTAAAATCGCATTATTTAAGAGATATGAAAAATATTTTAATATTAGGATCAACCGGATCTATCGGGATAAACACACTAAATGTTGTAAGACAATTTCCCGATAAATTCAAAGTAGAGGCCCTTACAGTAAATACCCGCATTGATCTTTTGGAATCTCAGATAAATGAATTTAATCCACGGCTTGTAGTTGTTAAAGATAACAATGCTGCCGCAGAATTACGAAAAAGGGTGGGCGATAAATGTAAGGTACTCTCCGGTGATGATGGATTATGCGAAGCGGCAGCGCAGTGCGAATATGATATACTCGTTGGTGCGATGGTCGGTTTTGCCGGACTTGCCCCAACTATAGAAGCAATTAAACGCGGCAAAAGAATTGCCCTGGCTAATAAGGAAACTCTTGTTGTTGCCGGCGAACTTGTAACATCATTATGCAGGCAGCATAATGCAGAGCTAATTCCAGTTGATTCTGAACACAGCGCAATTTTTCAGTGCCTGATTGGTGAAGAAAAAAATGGAGTGGAAAAACTCATTCTTACCGCGTCAGGCGGACCGTTTTTGAATAAGGAAAAATCAGAGCTTGTAAATGTAACGGTAGACGAAGCGCTGAATCATCCCAACTGGAATATGGGAAATAAAATCACTATTGATTCGGCTTCAATGATGAATAAAGGATTGGAAGTAATTGAAGCACACTGGCTGTTCGGACTTCCGAAAGATAAAATTGATGTTGTAATTCATCCGCAATCTATAGTTCACTCAATGGTGCAATTTGTTGATGGCTCAATAAAAGCTCAGATGGGTCTTCCTGATATGAAACTTCCAATTCAGTATGCGCTGGGATATCCTGAAAGACTTGGGAATAATTTTGAAAGAACTAATCTTCCAAAGATAAATTCTCTTACTTTTTTAGACCCTGATTTTGAAAAATATGAATGTCTTAAAATTGCCTTTGATGCTATGGAAACGGGAGGTACATCACCCTGTATTATGAATGCAGCAAATGAAATTGCTGTTGATAAATTTTTAAACAAAAAAATCAAATTTTCACAGATACCGGAACTGATACATAAAGCGCTCAGTAAAATGGGAAATCATAAATCACCGGACCTTGATGTGATTTATGAGTGTGATAAAGAAACAAGAAATTTTGTAACTCAATTGTTCTAAAGAGGAGAAAATCTTTTAATGGATTATGTAATATATTTTGCGATTACTATTGGTATACTCGTTTTTATTCATGAGTTCGGACACTTTATTGCAGCAAAATCGTGCGGTATGCGGGCTGAAGTTTTTGCTATTGGTTTTGGTAAAAGGCTCTTTGGATGGAATAAAATTAATGGATTTACTTTTGGTGATTTGCCTACGGATTTTGACGGTGGTGATCATACTGACTACAGGCTAAGCCTGCTTCCGTTGGGAGGTTATGTTAAAATCGCTGGAATGGTAGATGAAAGTTTTGACACTGAGTTTGCTGATAAGGAACCTGAGCCGTATGAATTCAGGGCAAGGCCTGTTTATCAGAAAGTGATTGTAATTACTGCCGGGGTTGCAATGAATCTGCTTCTTGCAGTAGTGGTTTTCTGGGGGGCTAATTTCTTCCAGGGCAAGCAAATAG
>Ga0210095_1000189_pt1 | contig 18804 bp, 14 predicted proteins | sample China_Galinas_PW_FD_184861 | JGI IMG/M metagenome (GOLD analysis project Ga0210095, IMG submission 184861) | Wetland microbial communities from San Francisco Bay, California, USA, that impact long-term carbon sequestration - China_Galinas_PWA_D1... | ecosystem: Environmental > Aquatic > Marine >...
GGTGGAGCCGGCGCTGGCCGAGCTGGACGACTACCTGGACCACGCCCTGCTCGCCTCGCGACCCGAGGTGCGGGTGGTCCACGGCCACGGCACGGGTGCCTTGAGAGACGCGGTCCGCGCGCACCTGCGCGGCCATCCGGCGGTGTCGTCGCAGCGCCCGGGGCAGCGTAACGAGGGCGGCGACGGGGCGACGGTGGTCACCCTGCGCGGAGCGAGCTGAGCGTGGCCTTCAGCAACATCGATCTCACCCGCGAGGTGGTGCAGGCGGTGCGCGACGCCGCCGACATGGTGACCGTGGCGTCGGACCACACGCGGCTGACCAAGAAGGGGCGCGACTACGAGGGGCTGTGCCCGCTGCACAAGGAGAAGACGCCGTCCTTCCACGTCGACCCGGACAAGGGGCTCTTCTACTGCTTCGGCTGCGGCGCCGGCGGCGACGCCATCAAGCTCCACATGCTTCTGTCCGGCGACGACTTTCCCGCCGCCATCGAGGCCCTGGCGCTGCGCTTCGGCATCCCGGTGGAGGAGCGCCGGCGCCGGCCGCGGCGCCCCGACGAGCCGGACCCGGAGGCCGCCCTGGCCGCCGCCGCCGAGTTCTTCGTCGACCAGCTGCGCCGCCAGGCCGGGCCGCGGGAGTATCTCGAACGGCGCCGCGTGCCCGCCGAGCTGGTGCAGCGTTTCGGCGTCGGTTACGCCCCGGACTCGTGGACCGCTCTCCTCGACGCCCTGCGCCCGCGGGTCAAGGAGCGCGACCTGCTGGCCGCCGGTCTGGTCGGCCGTTCGAGCAAGACGAACAACCTCTACGACCGCTTCCGTCACCGCCTGATGTTTCCCATCCACAACCCTTCCGGCCGCCTGGTGGGCTTTGGAGGCCGCACCCTGGGGGACGACAAGGCGAAGTACGTCAACACCTCCGAGACCGAGCGCTTCCACAAGGGGGAGCTGCTCTACGGCCTGTTCCAGGGGCGGCGCGAGATCCGCGACGGCGGCCGCGCCGTGCTGGTGGAGGGCTACTTCGACGTCCTCGGCGCCGCCGCCGCCGGCGTCGCCGGGGCGGTGGCCACCATGGGCACGGCGCTGACTCCGGAGCAGGCCCGTCTCCTCGCCCGCTACGCCGAGGAGGTGGTGGTGGGCTACGACGGCGACGAGGCCGGCGAGCGGGCCCACCGCCGCGCCCTGCCGATCCTCCTCGGCGAGGGGATGGCGGTCTACCGCGCCCGCTTCCCGGCCGGCCACGACCCCGACTCGCTGCGCCTGGAGGCCGGCGACGCGGCGGTGGTGAAGGCGGTCGGCGACGCCGCCGACGCGGTGCTGGCGGAGCTCGACCGCATGGCGCCGGCGGAGGCGCGCCAGCAGCCGCAGCGCCAGGCGTCCGCCGCCTCCGACGTCGGCGAGCTGCTGGGCCGCGTCCCGGACGCGGTGCTGCGCTACTCCTACGCCCGCCGCGCCGCCGAGCTGCTGGAGCTACCGGTGGAGCTGCTGCTGCGCAAGGTGCCTGGCAAGGTGCCTGGCACGGTGCCAGGCAAGGTGCCAGGCAAGACGCCCCGGGGGGGTTCCGCCCCGCGGCGGAGCGCCAGCCCGGCACCGGGCTCGCCACCCGCGGATGGCGCCCCGCCCCCCGACGGTGCCCCGCCGCCGGACGGCTTCTCGCAGTACGACGGCGCCGCGCAGTACGACGCACAGTACGACAGCGTCTCGCAATACGACCCCGACGCCCCCCGCCGCCCGCCGAGCCCGGTGCGCAGCCTCGAAGAACAGGCCCTCGACCTGCTGCTCTCCGGCACCGGCGTCCCCCCCTTGCGCGACCTGCCGCCGGCGGACGTTTTCCGCGATCCCCAATGCCGGAATATTTATCGCGCCTTTTGTGCTCTATACGGGGAGAGCGGAGTCGGCCAGCCGCCGGACGCCAAGGCGGTGCTGGCCGAGATCGGTGAAGAAGGGGCCGCGGTTGACCGCATGGCCCGACTTCTGTTAGGTAGCGACTCCGCTCCTCGGGGGCCCGCACTCTCGGACAGTCTCGACAAGCTGACGCGCAGTTGGCTGCTCGAACGTTCGCGCGCGCTAGCTCGCGAGATCATGGAGGCGCAGCGCCATGGGGACGGACCGCGCCTCGAGAAGCTACTGCGAGAAAAAACGGAGCTGAGCCATCGGCTGCACCGCGGACCCTGAGCTGCGAGCCGCCCGCGGGGGCGACGAGCGGAGGACGGGGGGCGGAGAGCCGGCCAGCCGTCGAGCCGCCATGTTCCGGCCGGCCGGTTTTGCCGTGCCCGCGTTCCGACGATCGACCAGGACTCCACAGGAGGTCCAGTGAAGACCAAGACCACCGTCGCGACGGTAGAAGACAAGTACCCGGCGGTCAAGCAGCTCATCGAGCTGGGCAAGGAGAAGGGCTACCTTCTCTACGATGAGATCTACGAGATGCTGCCGGACGAGGTGGTGAGCCTGCCGGACGAGCTGGACGAGATCTACGTCGCCTTCTCCGATCTGGGGATCGAGGTCATCGACCGCCCCGAGCGCTACCAGAACCGGGACGACTTCGACAGCGGCAACGACCAGGGCTTCGACAAGAAGGACGACGACGGCAACGACTACCCGCTCACCGTCCACGAGAAGACCAACGACCCGGTGCGCATGTACCTGCGCGAGATGGGCACCGTGCCGCTCCTCGACCGCGAGGGCGAGGTGGAGATCGCGCAGCGCATCGAGAAGGGCGAGTGGCTGATCTACGAGGCGCTGTGCGAGAACAAGGTCGTGCTGCGCGAGCTGCTGCGCTTGAACGAGCTGGCGGCGAAGGACAAGACCGTCCTCCACGAGCTGATGGCCTCGGACCCGGACGAGGCCATCGACGCCAAGGCCGCCGACCGCATCAAGAAGAACCTCAAGATCTTCGAGTCCATCTCCGAGAACGACGACGAGATCCAGTCGCTGCGCAAGCGGCAGAAGCGCTGCAAGGAGGGGTCGGAGAAGTACCTGCAGATCGACCGCGAGATCGACCGCCTGGTGGCGAAGATCGCCAAGGACATCCGCTCCGTCGACTTCAGCCTGCAGACGCGCAACCGGATGGTCGACTTCCTGAAGGACATCGACCGCCAGTTCTCGCGTTTCGAGCGCGACATCCGCCGCGCCCAGACCGCCTTGAAGCGCGAGGAGAACGAGCAGCTCCAGGCCCTGCACCGGCGGCGCATCGACAAGTACCGCAGCCGCATCAAGGAGCTGGAAGAGCGCTACGGCACCACCCACGCGGAGATCTCCGCCACCATCGGCAAGATCCGCGAGGGCGAGGCGATCTGCGAGCGCGCCAAGGAAGAGCTCATCGTCGCCAACCTGCGGCTGGTGGTCTCCATCGCCAAGAAGTACACCAACCGCGGGTTGCAGTTCCTGGATCTGATCCAGGAGGGCAACATCGGCCTCATGAAGGCGGTGGAGAAGTTCGAGTACCGCCGCGGCTACAAGTTCTCGACTTACGCCACCTGGTGGATCCGGCAGGCCATCACCCGCGCCATCGCCGACCAGGCGCGCACCATCCGCATCCCGGTGCACATGATCGAGACGATCAACAAGCTCACCCGCACCAGCCGTTCGCTGGTGCAGGAGCTGGGCCGCGAGCCCACCGCCGAGGAGATCGGCGAGCGCATGGACCTGCCCGCCTCCAAGGTGCGCAAGATCATGAAGATCGCCCAGGAGCCCATCTCCCTGGAGACGCCCATCGGCGAGGAGGAGGACTCCCACCTCGGCGACTTCATCGAGGACAAGAACGCCGTGTCGCCCATCGACTCGGTGATCTTCACCAACCTCAAGGACTCCACCCGCTCGGTGCTCAAGACCCTGACGCCGCGCGAGGAGCTGGTGCTGCGCATGCGTTTCGGCGTCGGCGAGGACAGCGAGCACACCCTGGAAGAGGTGGGCCGCAGCTTCAACGTCACCCGCGAGCGCATCCGGCAGATCGAGTCCAAGGCGCTGCGCAAGCTGCGTCACCCGACGCGGGCCACGAAGCTCAAGCCTTTCCTGGACACGACGGGGTAGACTCACCTAAGATATTGCGCTCGGGGTCGGCCACCGGCCCCGGGCGGCAGCAGGTAGGACACAGCAGCGGTGGCACCCGTTCCTGGGTAGCTCAGTGGCAGAGCGGTCGGCTGTTAACCGATTGGTCGGGGGTTCGAGTCCCTCCCCAGGAGCCATTCCTTCGCCTGACCCAAGGCCCGTCCGGGGACACCGGTCGGGCCTTTTCACGTCCAGCGCGCCGCGCTCGCCGCGGCGGCGGTAAGCTCGGCGCCATGACGCCGCGCCGACTCCTCGCCACCGCCCTGCTCGCGCTACTCCCGCTCACCGCCGCCGCGGACAGCGACTCGGACGTCGCCGCCGCCCGTGCCGTCTTCGAGCGCAACCTGGCGGCCATCGCTGCTCACGACCGGGACGCCTACCTCGCCACCTACCTCGACGCGGCGACCCTGGCGCGCAGCGGTCCCGAGGGGCCGAGCCTCGGCTTCGCGGACTTTGCCGCCCAGGCCGGCGACGGCTGGCCGGACGTCTTCGAAGGCCAGGACCTGCGGCTGGTGCCGGTGGAGCCGGGGGTCGTCTACGGCACCTACCGCTACCGCGTGGTTTACGGCTCCGGCGACGCGGCGGACGAGCACACCGGTCTGTCGGAGCGCCTGTTCGTCGACACGGCGGACGGCTGGCGCATCGCCGTCACCTCGGCCTTCGACGCGCCGCCGGGCACGCCGCCGCCACCGCGGGCGCTGCTCGGGGCCACCCTGGTGGACGGCACCGGCGGCCCCCCGGTCGAGGACTCGGCGGTGCTGCTGCGCAACGGCGAGATCGAGTGCGCCGGCCGCCGCGCCGACTGTCCGGTGCCGGAGGGCGTCGGTACGGTGGACCTCACCGGCTCCTGGCTTACTCCCGGCCTGGTGGACGCCCACGTCCACTTCTCGCAGACCGGCTGGGCCGACGGCCGACCCGACGCCCTCGACGTGCGCGACCGCTACCCCTACCCGCAAGTGGTGGCCGACCTCGAAGCCCACCCGGACCGCTTCTTCCGCGCCTATCTATGCTCCGGCGTGACCGCCGTCTTCGACGTCGGCGGCTATCCCTGGACCTGGGAGATGGCGGCGCGGGCGGAGGACGACGACCGGGCGCCGCGGGTGGCCGCCGCCGGGCCGCTGCTGTCCAGCCTCGACTTCTGGCTCAACCTGCCGGCGGAACGACAGTTCATCCACCTCGCCGACGAGGATGCGGCGCGCTCCGGCGTCGACTACCTGGCGGCCCGCGGCGCCGACGCGGTGAAGGTGTGGCTCATCGTCGGAGACGACGTGCCGCTCGAAGCGAGCCGGCCGGCGGTGGCCGCCGCCGGCGCCGCGGCGAAGGAGCACGGTCTGCCCCTGATCGTCCACGCCACCGGTCTCGCCGAGGCCAAGGCGGCTTTGCGCGCCGGCGCCCAGGTGCTGGTGCACAGCGTGTGGGACCGGCCGGTGGACGAGGAGTTTCTCGACCTGGCGCGGCAGGCCGGCGCCGTCTACGTGCCCACCCTCACCGTCGGCCGCGGCTACCTGCGTCTCTTCACCGCCGCCCTGGCGGGCACCACGCCCGAGGCCGACGACCCTCACGGCTGCGTCGACGCCGCCACCCGCGCCCGCCTCGCCGCCACCGCCACGGTGAGCCCCGACGAGCTGCGCGCCAGCGGGTTGCGCGCCGCCGCGCTGCCGCGCATGGAGGCACGCATCGGCACCCAGGAAGAGACCGCCGCCGCCAACCTGGCCCGCGTCCACGCCGCCGGCATCGCCGTCGCCATGGGTACCGACGCCGGCAACCCCCTCACCCTCCACGGCCCGTCGGTCTACGCCGAGCTGGAGGCCATGCAGGCGGCCGGCATGTCCGCCGCCGACGTGCTGGTGGCGGCGACGGCCGGCGGCGCTCGCGCCATGGGGCGCGACGACTTCGGCACCGTGGAGGCGGGAAAGAAGGCGGATCTCGCCGTCCTCGCCGCCGACCCCACCGCCGACGCCACCGCCTGGCGCACCGTCACCCACGTGGTGCGCGGCGGCGTGCTGCGGGCGGTGGAGGAGCTGGCGGCCGGCGCTTCCGGCGCAGGCGAGGAAGAGGCGAAGGGAGACGGGTAACGCAGTCCGTCTCAGCGATCCTCCAGCAGCGCCTCGGCGGCGCGGCGGCCGGAGAGCAGGGCGCCGTTGATGGAGGCGTCGGTGAGCCAGTCGCCGGCCAGGTAGACGCCGCGGCGCAAGCGGGGTGAATCGGGGCGCGCAGCCCGGTAGCCCGGCGGCTGCGCCGGCTGCGCGTGGTGGATGCGGTAGGTGGCGAGGTGCCGCCAGGCGTCCACCGGCGCCCCGAACCAACCGGCGAGCTGGCAGCGCACCCGGCGCAGCAGCTCCTGCTCCTGCCACGGCGCGTCGCCGAGCAGGGTGGCGGAGATCAGACTGGCGCCGGCCGGCGCGTAGCCCGGCGCCACCTGGTCGAGGGCGACGAGGCTCTGCACCGGCTCGCCGGACTCGCCGTTGAGCACCAGCCACGGACCGGAGAGCGGCGGCTGCGGGGCGGCGAAGTAGAGACAGGTGACGGCGCGCGAGCCGGGGTCCGCCACGCCCTTGCCGAGCAGCGCCGCGGCGGTGGGGCCGTCCGTCGCCACCACCACCGCCGGCACCTCCACCTGGACGCCGGTGCGCAGCGTCACCCGCCCGTCGGCGACGGCCGCCACCGGCGCGCCGTAGCGCACCGCGCCCTCCGGTAGGCGGTCGGCGAGCTGGCGCGAGATGGCTCCCATGCCGCCGGCGGGCAAGGAGATGGCGCCCTCGGACATCATGCGGACCACGAAGTCCAGCACGTGGCTCGAGCCGGCGAGGCCGCGGTCCAGGGTGATGCCGCCGAGGAAAGGGCGGAAGAAGGCGTCCACCATACGAGGCGAGAAACCGGCGTCGTGCAGCGCCTGCTGCGCCGTGGTGTCGGGGCCGGAGAAGGGCTCGCCGCGGCGCGCCCGGTGGACCAGCCCGAGCACCCGCAGCTTGTCGAGCAGCGACCCTACCGGATTGCCCAGCGAGCGCAGCGCCGTGATCGGGCGCCGCACCGGGTCCGCCACCTTGTGCAAGCCGCCGCCGAGGCGCACCGCGGCGCCGGGTGCGAAGGGATGGAGGTCGAGGGCGTCGTAGTCGAGGAGGCGGCGCGCCTCCGGGTAGGCGTCGAAGAAGACCTGGAAGCCGCGGTCGAGACGGAAGCCGTCCACCTCGTTCGTGCGCACCCGGCCGCCGGGGCCGTCGGAGGCCTCCAGCAGCAGCACGTCCAGCCCCGCCTCCAGCAGGTGCAGCGCGCAGGCCAGGCCCGCCAGCCCGGCGCCGACGATGACGACGTCACGATCTCGCATCCAGCACCTCCCGCCTTCTGAGATTCGCTCTCGGCTTCGTGCTTCCGCCTCGTCCCGGCCCGGTGGGTCAGGGAGCCGCGGAGTCCGGGACCAGGGCCACCTTGGTGCAACTCTCGCGCCGGCTGGCGAACAGCTCGTAGGCCTCGGCGCCGGCGGCCAGCGGCATGCGGTGGGAGACGAAGCCGGGCAGCAGATCCGGCTCGGCGGCCAGCAGGGCGAGCAGCCGCGGCAGGTAGCGGCGCGCCGGGCAACGCCCGGCCCGGTAGGTGAGGTTCTTGTCGTAGGCCTCCACCGGGGTGAAGGCGAAGCCGCTCTCGTGGTGCACGCCGACGGCGGCGACGGTGGCGCCGGGGCGGGCCAGGTCGACGGCCAGACGGGTGGCGGCGGGGGAGCCGACGGCCTCGATCACCGCGTCGGCGCCGCGCCCGCCGGTGGCGTCGCGGACCAGCGCCAGCGCCGCCGCTTCGCCGTCCTCGCCGCTCGGGTCGAGGGCGGTGGCACCGTAGGCGGCGGCCTGCTCGCGGCGCCGCGCCACCGGGTCGAGGGCGAAGACGCGCTGCGCGCCGAGCTGGCGGCAAGCGACGGCGGCGCAAAGCCCCACCGGACCGCAGCCCACCACCACCGCCACCGTGTTTGAAGCCGTGTCTGACGCCGCGTCTGACGCCGCGGCCGCGGCCGCTGTCCCGACGCCGGCGCTCTCGGCGGCGAAGAAGCCGGTGGCCAGGACGTCGGCGGCGAGGAGCGCGCTCTCATCGTCCACCGCGTCCGGCACCGGGACCAGGGTGGCGTCGGCCAGCGGCACGCGGCACGCCTCGGCCTGGCAACCGTGCAGACCCACGCCGCCCTCCACCCAGCCGAAGAGCTGGCCGCGCTCACAGCGCGCCTGCAAACCGGCGCGGCAGTAGAAGCAGTCGCCGCAACAGGTGCTGAACGGGGCCACCACGCGCCGGCCCACTGCCAGCGTGCTCACCGCGGAGCCCACCTCCACCACCTCGCCCACCATCTCGTGGCCCATCACGGTGCCGACGTCCAGCCCCTGCTCGCGGCCGTGGAAGACGTGCAGGTCGGAGCCGCAGAGACCGGCCAAGCGCACGCGGACGACGGCGTCCCCCGGCGCCTCGATGCGCGGCTCCGGCACGTCGGCGTAGGCGACCCGTTCGACGCCCTGGAAGGTGATCGCTTTCACGGCCGCCATGTTAGCCGCATTGCCGCTGTCCCGCGCCGCCGGCGGCGGACGGCGCGCTACCCACTGCCGGCGACCGCTAGTTGAAGCCGCAGGTGTCGCCGCCGCACCAGTAGTAGACGCAGCAGGCGTAGTCCGAACGGAAGGTGTGGAAGGTGATGGCGCAGGTCTGGTAGTCGGGGTCGCCGCACTGGTTGTTGTCGTGCCAGGTGAACTTCGTCACCCCGTAGTAGTCGCAACCGGGCGGGAAGAACGACTGCACGGCGAAACCGCCGCTCGCCTGGCTCGAAGAGATCACCCAGTAGGGCGTGCAGCCGCCGCCGAAGCCTTCGCAGACCCCGTACTCGCCGCACGTCGTGGCCTCACCCTCTCCCTTGCCCGGGTCGGCCGCGCACTCGGTGTCGCACGAGCTGTTGACGGTGCACACCTGGGCGCAGTCCGGATAGGCCTGGGCTTGCACGGCGACGGCGGACAGCAGGACGGCGAAGACGACCCAGAGAAGCTTCTTGGTCATGGCACGCGTCTCCTTTCGAGTCTCGGATTATTCATTTACAAGCACAACAGCAATTCTGTCAACGGTGCCGTGGAGGGCGCCCCACCCCGGGGGGTGGCTGATATGCTTCGGCGTTGGACGCCCCGGCGGGTGCCGTCCCAAACACGGACCCCAGACACCGCCCGAGAGCACACGGAGATCCCCCCATGGCTGTAGACGCCGGCCGCCCGCAGAGCCAGCACGCCACAGAGCCCACCTTCGACCGCGACAGCGTGCTCGCCGACTACCGCGTCTGCTGGCGCTCGCGTCACGCCAGCCTGCTGGGGCGCAAGGAGGTGCTCACCGGCAAGGCCAAGTTCGGCATCTTCGGCGACGGCAAAGAGGTGGCCCAGGTGGCCATGGCGCGCGCCTTCCGGACGGGCGACTGGCGCTCCGGTTACTACCGCGACCAGACCTTCATGCTCGCCGCCGGTCTGCTCACCGTCGAGCAGTTCTTCGCCCAGATCTACGCTCACCCCGACGTCGCGGCGGACCCGGCCTCCGCCGGCCGGCAGATGAACGCCCACTTCGCCAGCCGCTACGTCGCCGACGACGGCACCTGGCTGGACCAGACGGCGATGCGCAACGTCTCCGCCGACCTCTCCCCCACCGGCTCCCAGATGCCGCGCCTGGTGGGCCTGGCCTACGCCTCGCGCCTCTACCGCGAGCTACCCGGCCTCGACGACGAGCGCTTCCGCCGCTTCTCCCGCGGCGGCGACGAGATCGTCTTTGGCACCATCGGCAACGCCTCCTGCGCCGAGGGCATGTTCTGGGAGGCGGTCAACGCCATCGGCGTCCTCCACGCGCCGGTCCTGCTCTCCATCTGGGACGACGGCTACGGCATCTCGGTGCCCAACGAGCACCAGGTGACGAAGGAGAACCTGTCGGAGATCCTGTGGGGCTTCCAACGACCCCACGTCGAGGCGCAGGAGGACGGCTTCGATCTCCACACCGTGGCCGGCTGGGACTACCCGCGACTGCGCCGTACCTACGAGTCCGCCGCCGACGTGGTGCGCCGCGAGCACGTGCCGGCCATCCTCCACGTCACCGAGCTCACCCAGCCGCAGGGCCACTCCACCTCCGGCAGCCACGAGCGCTACAAGAGCGACGAGCGGCTGGCCTGGGAGCAGGAGTGGGACTGCCTGCGCCAGATGCGCCGCTGGCTCCTCGACGCCGGCTTGGCCGACGACGCCGAGCTGAACGCCATCGAGGCGGAGGAGAAGGAGCGCGTGCGGGACGAGCAGCGGCGCGCCTGGCAAGCCTACCGGGAGCCGCTGGAGGCCGACCGCAGCACCGTCGTCGCCCTGCTCGACGACCTGCGCCGCGAGGCGCACGGCGCCAGCGGCGACGAGATCGAATCCCTGTCCCGCGACCTCGGACGCAAGCCCGCCTTCAATCGCCGCGACCTGCTGAGCGCCGCCCGCGACGCCCTCGTCGCCAGCCACGGCGCGGCTCCTGGCGCGGCGGACGGCGACGCCTCAGCCCGCGCCGCCCTCGCCCGCTGGGACGCCGAGCAGCGCCGCCGGCGCAGCGACGACTACGCCGCCCACCTTCACGTCGAGAGCGGCGGCTCGGCCCTGGAGGTACCGGTGGTGGAAGCGGTCTACGACGACGACGCCCCCTCCCTGCCCGGTTTCGAGGTGCTCAACCACTGCTTCGACGTCGCCCTCGCCCGCCGGCCCGAGCTGGTCGCCTTCGGCGAGGACGTGGGCCAGCTCGGCGACGTCAACCAGGGCTTCCTCGGCTTGCAGCAGAAGTACGGCACCCTGCGCGTCGCCGACACCGGCATCCGCGAGTGCACCATCCTCGGCCAGGCCATCGGCATGGCCATGCGCGGCCTGCGGCCCATCGCCGAGGTGCAGTACCTGGACTACCTGCTCTACGCCCTGCAGATCTTCAGCGACGACCTCGCCACCCTCTCCTGGCGCAGCGCCGGCGGCCAGCGCTCGCCGGTCATCGTGCGTACCCGGGGGCACCGCCTGGAGGGCGTCTGGCACACCGGCTCGCCGATGGCGGGGCTGCTCAACCTGCTGCGCGGCGTCCGCTTCTGCGTGCCGCGGGACATGACCCGCGCCGCCGGCATGTACAACACCCTGCTCGCCGCCGAGGACCCGGCCCTGGTCATCGAGGTGCTCAACGGCTACCGCCTCAAGGAGCGGCTGCCGGCCAACGTCGGCGACTTCACCGTCCCGCTCGGCGTGCCGGAGGTGCTGCGCCACGGCGGCGACGTCACCGTCGTCACCTACGGCGCCTGCTGCCGCATCGCCGACGAGGCGGCGCAGCAGCTCGCCCGGGTGGGCATCGAGGTGGAGCTGGTCGACGTGCAGACCCTGCTCCCCTTCGACCGCCCCGGCCGCATCGTCGAGTCGCTGCGCAAGACCAACCGCATCGTCTTCCTGGACGAGGACGTTCCCGGCGGCGCCACCGCCTACATGCTGCAGCAGGTGCTCGAAACGCAGGGCGGCTACGCCTGGCTCGACTCCGCGCCGCGCACCGTCAGCGCCGCCGCCCACCGCACGCCCTACGGCTCCGACGGCGACTACTTCTGCAAGCCCAACCGGGACGACGTCTTCGACGCCGTCTACGCTCTCATGCACGAGGCGGCGCCGCGGCGCTTCCCGCAGCCGCCAGCCTGAGGCACGGCGGCGCACCCACCCATGCCCTGGATCCGCATCGTGTCGCCGGCCGCAGCGACGGGCTACCTGAAGCGCCAGTACGAGGCGGCGGTCAAGCGCGCCGGCCGGGTGTGGGGGATCGTCTCCGCCATGAGCCCCAACCCGAAGGCGCTCAAGACCTCCATGGACCTCTACCGGGCGCTGATGCACGGCGACTCGCCGCTGTCCCGCGGTCGCCGTGAGCTGCTGGCAGTGGTGGTGTCGGCGGAGAACCACTGCCTCTACTGACTGCGCGCCCACGCCAACGACCTCCGGGACGAGGTCGCAGACTTCGGGATCGACGACGCGGGAGAGGAGGGCGCCCGCCGCGCCGACCGCTTCGTGCGCCAGGTGGCCGCCGACTGGCGCAGCGCTCCCCTGTCGCCGGCCGACCGCGCCCTCGCCGAGGACGCCGCCCGCCTCACCCACCAGCCGGCCTCCATGTCCGCCGCCGACCTCGACGCCCTGCGCCGCCACGGCTTCTCCGACCGCGCCCTGCACGACGCCGTGCAGGTGATCTCCTACTTCAACTACGTCAACCGCGTCGCCGACGCCCTCGGCGTCGAGCCGGAGGACTTCGTGGCGCATTGGGAGAAAGCGGCGGACGCTCCCGACTGACCCACCCACCCACCAGCGGCGAAACGGTCATCCGCCACTTGCGCGCTGATAAGCTCTCGCCGCCATGAAGTACCTGGGAGAAAACGACTTCGAGCACGGGGAGGTGCCGGCGGTCGGGGTGCTGCTGACCAACCTCGGAACCCCGGAAGCCCCCACCGCCAAGGCGCTGCGGCCGTACCTGCGCGAGTTCCTGTCGGACCCGCGGGTGATCGAGCTGCCGCGGGTTCTGTGGTGGCTCATCCTCAACCTGTTCGTCCTCACCACGCGGCCGAAGCAGTCGGCGAAGCTGTACGCCAGCGTGTGGTCCGACGAGGGCTCGCCGCTGCTGGTCATGGCGCGGCGCCAGCAGGAGGCGATCCGCCGGCGTCTCGCCGAACGGGTCGGCAACCCGGTGCACGTCGCCCTCGGCATGCGCTACGGCCAGCCCGCCATCGCCGAGGCCCTGCGCGAGCTCAAGGCCGCCGGTTGCCGGCGCCTGCTCTTCTTCCCCCTCTACCCGCAGTACTCGGCCACCACCACCGCCTCCACCTTCGACGCCCTGGTGGCCGAGATCGGCACCTGGCGCTGGATCCCGGAGCTGCGCACCATCGGCGGCTACCACGACGAGGCGGCCTACGTCGACGCCCTCGCCGCCTCCATCCGCGACTACTGGGGCGAGCACGGCGGGCCGCCGGAGAAGCTCCTCTTCTCCTTCCACGGCATCCCGCTGCGCTATCTCACCAACGGCGACCCCTACCACTGCCTGTGCCACAAGACGGCGCGCCTCACCGCCGAGCGGCTGGGGCTCGACCGCGACCGTTGGGAGGTGGCCTTCCAGAGCCGCTTCGGACGCGAAGAGTGGCTCAAGCCCTACACCGACGTCACCGTCAAGGCCATGGCGCGGGCCGGCGTCGCCAGCCTGGACGTGCTGAGCCCCGCCTTCTCCGCCGACTGCCTGGAGACCCTGGAGGAGCTCGACGGCCTCAACCGGGAGTTCTGGGAGGAGGCCGGCGGACCCCACGACGGCTACCGCTACGTCCCCTGCTTGAACGACCGCCCGGACCACCTGGCCCTGCTCACCGATCTCGTGCTGCGCAACCTCCAGGGCTGGCTCGTGCCGCCGGCCGAGTGGGACGCCGAGGCGGTGGCCCGCGCGGCCGAGGAGAGCCGCGAGCGCGCCGCAGCTTTGGCCGAAACGGGCACCCCGGCGGACGCCGGCTACGGCAGCGGCGACGAATGAGCCGAAAGCCGGCTGGCCGGGGAGGGCGTCGTGCGGCTGGGTCCCGACGACGCTCTCACCTACTGGGCGCTGGAGGACGAGATCCCGGGGCTGAACGAGATCCTCGACCTTGTCGCCGACGCGGACGGCGCCTGGTGCCTGGTGGACGGCAGCAGCGCGCTCTTCCGGCGCCACCCGCCGGCCGCGGAGCCGGAGCTGGCTGCCGCCGTGATCCGACGCCTGGCGGACGCGCCGCTCGTGGCGTCCGGCGCTCTGACGACCCTGGCCGACTCCTGGCATCCAGCCGTCCTGGGTGCCGCGGTGCGCGCCCTCGCCGAGGCACGCTGGTCCTGCCGTCAGCGCTCACAGGTAGAGCGCCTGTTGCTCCTCGAGGGTCGCTGGGAGCGCGTCGCCACTGCCGACCTGGCCGCCCTGGCGCAGGCCGGCTTCCTCGACGCGCCGCCTTGCTGCGCCGAGGAGAAAGACTTCGCCGCCGCGCTGACCCATCGCCTCGGCGGCGCCGCGGCGGCCGACGCAGATTGAGGCGTTCCCGTTCGCGCGGCGCCGCGCCCTCACCCTTCGCTGTCGAGCCAGGCCGCCAGTTGGCCGACGGCGTCGAAGCAGGCCAGCGGGTTCTCGGCCAGCAGGTCCGGGCGCGGGTGGGCGCCGGTGGCGACGGCGACGGCGGGCATGGCGGCGGCGCCGGCCATCTGCAGGTCCCAGATGCTGTCGCCCACCATCAGGGCGCGGCGCGGTTGCGCTCCCAGCTCGGCGAGCAGGGCGTGGAGCATCTGGGGGTCGGGCTTGGAGCGCGCCTCGTCGGCGGTGCGGGTGGCGTGGAAGACCGGTGCCAGACCGCAGGCTTCGAGGTCCCGCGCCAGGCCGCGGCGGCTCTTGCCGGTGGCCACCGCCAGCAGGTAGCCGGCCGCTTGCAGCGAGGCGAGCAGATCGCCGACGCCGGGGAAGAGGATCGGCCGGTCGCGGTAGGTGTCGAACCAGTTGCGGCGATAGGTCTCCTGGATGCGCCGCGCCGTCTCCGCGTCGGGCTCGCCGCCGGGGGTGAGGCGGCGCACCGTCGCCTCCACCGACAACCCCACCGAGCCGCGGATCAGCGCCTCCGGCAGCTGCGGCAGACCCAGCTCGTCGAGGGTCGTCCGGGTGCACTCGACGATGGTGCTCACCGAGTCCATCAGGGTGCCGTCCCAGTCGAAGACCAGCAGGTCGTAGCGCCGCCTGTCGCTCACAGGCCGGGGTTCTCCGCCCGCCGCTCGGCGTCGAGGTGGGAGTAGATGAGACCCTCGACGTGGGAGTCGCCGGCGGCCACCGGCAGACCGCCGCGCGCCACCACCACCACGCGCCGCGAGATGCGCGCCCGCGGTGGCACCACGACGCCGGGGCCGACGACGCACTCGTGGAGCTCGGCGCCGGCGCCGACGCGGGTGCCGGCGAGCACGACGCTGCGCACCAGCCGCGCCCCGGGCCCGATGCTGGCGTCCCCCTCCACCACCGTCTCGCGCAGCTTCGCGCCGTGCCCCAGGTCGGCGCCGGGAGACGACCAGGAGCGCCGCCAAAGGCGCAGCGGCCACGGTCCCCGCGCCCAGTCCAGGGCGCCTTCGAGGTAGCGCCGCGGCGTCCCCAGGTCGTGCCAGCGGCGGCGGGTGACGACGCCGCGCAGGGTGGCGCCGTCGGCGAGCAGCGGCCGGTAGAGCTGGCGCACGACGTCCGCCGGACCGGCTCCGACGCGGGCCAGCAGGGTCGGCGACAGGGCGTGGGCGCCGGCGAAGACGTGGCGCATCGCCACCTCGCCGCGGGGCCGCTCATCGGCCGAGAAGGCGACCACCCGGCCGTCGCCGTCCAGCGCCACGCCGCCGCCGAAGGGCGCCGGGTCGACGCCGCCGGCGAGCAGCAGGGTGGCGGCGGCGCCGCTGTCCCGGTGCTGGCGGACGAGACCGCCGAGGGGCCAGCGGCACAGGCTGTCGCCGTTGATCAGCAGCACCACCTCGGCGGCGGCCAGGAAGTCGCGCAGCGGGTACAGAGCGCCGAGGGTGCCGAGGCGCTCCGGCTGCTCGTCCGAGTAGGTCAGCGGCATGCCGCGGTAGGCGTCCCCCAGGTGAGCGCGGATCTCGCCGCCCAGGTGGTGCAGGTTGATCGCCGCCGCCTCGCAGCCGACGCGCAGCAGCCTCTCCAGGGTGTGCTCGATCACCGTCCGCCCGGCCACCGGCAGCAGCGGCTTGGGCAGGAAGGCGGTGAGGGGCTCCAGCCGCCTGCCGTGGCCGGCGGCGAGGACCAGGGCCCGAATGCGGGGCTTGCGCATGGCGCTGATAGTATCGCCAGCCTGGGGGCCGCGAAGGCATCTTCGCGACAGGAAACATGTATCCACGTCCCCCCAGCCCCCAGCCCCCCAAGCCGCCACGGTCACCGTCCGGCGCGTCCTTGCGCACGCCGCTGGGCAGCCGCTGCAGCTGCACACCCCGCGACCCGACGACCCGGCGCCGGCAGGCCGACGGCCAGGCGCATGAATCTGAAACTCGGCGCCGGTTCCGGTCGTTAAACGGTATGAGCCCTGGAGAGTCGAGTCCGCACGGGCCGGCCACGGCGACGGCGAGCCCCGAGCATTCCGGTCAGGAGGTTTGATGCAGTCCACAACAACGGGCGCGCTGCCCGATCCGTCCCCGCTCGGCCCCGCCGAGCTCGACTCCTCGGGCGTCACCGACCTCCTCCGTCGCTGGCAGGACGGCGAAGGCGACGCCCTGGACCGGCTCATCCCGTTGGTCTTCAGCGAGCTCCGCCGGCTGGCCAATTCCTACCTGGCGCGGGAAGGCCGCGGCCACACCCTGCAACCCACCGCCCTGGTGCACGAGCTCTACTTGCGCCTGAACGACCGCCGCACCGTGGCGTGGAACAACCGCTCCCACTTCTTCGGCTTCGCGGCCCGCACCATGCGTCGCATCCTGGTCGACCACGCGCGGCTGAAGAGCGCCAAGAAACGGGCCGGCGGCGTGCGCCAGGTGCCGCTGGAGGAGGGCATGGCCCTGGCCGACGACCCGGACGTCGACCTCCTCGCCCTCGACGCCGCCCTCGACCGCCTCGCCGAGCTCGACCCGCGGCAGGCCCGCGTGGTGGAGCTGCGCTTCTTCGTCGGTCTCAGCATGGCCGAGATCTCCGCCGCCCTGGAGGTGAGCCCGGCCACGGTGGGCCGCGACTGGGCCAGCGCCCGCGCCTGGCTCTTCCAGCAGTTGAGCGCCGAGGGGGCCGGGTGAGCGGAGGGGAGGCTGCGCGCTGGCGCGAGGTCCGCGCGATGTTCGCCGAGGCCCTGGAGCTGGACGACGACGGTCGCGCCGCCCTCTTTGCCCGCCTGCGCGGCAGCGACCCCGCGCTGGCCGACGAGCTGGACGGTCTTCTCGCCGCCCACGCGGGGGCCGGCGACTTCCTCGGTCGCCCGCGCCTGCGCCTGCTCCCCGACCCGGCGGCGGAGAGCTCCGCCGACGAGCCGCCGCGTACCTCCCTCGGCCCCTACAGCCTGGTCGGCGTGCTGGGCCGCGGTGGCATGGGGACGGTGTACCGCGCCGTACGCGCCGATGGCGCCTTCCACCGCGAGGTGGCCATCAAGCTGCTGCGCCGCGGCCTGGAGACGCCGGAGCTGCTCAGCCGCTTCCACGGCGAGCGCCAGATCCTCGCCGATCTCGATCACCCCAACGTCGCCCGTCTGCTCGACGGCGGCACCACCCGCGATGGCCTGCCCTACCTGGTGCTGGAGTACGTCGAAGGCGAGCCCATCGACGCCTGGTGCCGGCGCCGCGCCCTCTCCCTCGACGACCGCCTGCGCCTCTTCGTCAAGGTCTGCCGGGCGGTCCACTTCGCGCACCAGAACCTGGTGGTGCACCGCGACCTCAAGCCCGCCAACCTGCTGGTGCGCGAGGACGGCGAGCCGAAGCTGCTGGATTTCGGCATCGCCAAGCTGCTGCCCTGGGACCGACCGGGGCGTAGCACCGCCACCACCCTGCCCGACTCCCGCCCCCTGACCCTGGCCTACGCCAGCCCCGAGCAGGCCCTGGGACGGCCGGTCACCACGCAGAGCGACGTCTACAGCCTCGGCGTGGTGCTTTACGAGCTGCTCGCCGGTTGCCGGCCGCTGGACCTCGAAGCGGCCTCCTTGGCCGAGATGCTGCGCCACCTCGAGGAGACGGAGCCCGCGCCGCCGAGCCGCGCCGCCCGGCGTCGCGAGGCCGCCGCCGCCCTCGGCCTGCGTGCCGGCGCCGAAGCCGGGTGGTCTCGACGCCTGCGCGGCGACCTGGACCGGGTGGGGCTCACCGCCCTGGCCAAGGAGCCGTGCCGCCGCTACGCCTCGGCGGCGGAGCTGGCCGACGAGCTGCAGCGCGTCCTCGATGGCGACCCCGTGAAGGCGCGGGGGACCAGCCTCGGCTACCGCACCGGCAAATGGCTGCGCAAACACCGCCTCGCCGCCGGCCTGGCCGCCGGCGCCGTGGCCCTTGTCGTCTCTCTCCTCGCCGCCCTGGCGATCCAGCAGTGGAACGCCGCCCGTCTGGCTGGCTTCGCCCAGCGCTACGGTCAGGAGGGGCAGGAGATGGAGTCGCTGTCGCGTTCCGTCGCCATGCTGCCGTTGCAGGACGTGCGGCCTTGGCGAGCCGAGCTCCGCCAACGCCTGACGACCCTGGAGACGGAGGTGGCCGCGGAAGGGGGGCTGGCGGAAGGCCCGGCGAGCTACGCTCTGGGCCGCGGCCACCTCGCCCTCGGCGAGTACGAGGCAGCCCGCCGGCACCTGGAGATGGCGTGGAACAAGGGCTTCACCAACGGCCAGGTGGCCCACGCCCTCGGGCTCACCCTCTCCGCCCTCTATCGCCAGGCCCTGCTCGACGCCGAGCGCCTGCCGGACGCCGCCGCGCGGGCCGAGCACATCGCCGCGGCCAGCGCCGAGCTGCGCGATCCGGCGCTGCGCCACCTGCGCCGCGCCGACGGGCTACAGCCCCCACAGCGGCTGTTGGTGGAGGGTCTGATCGCCCTCGCCGACCGCCGTCTGGACGACGCCAGGGACCTCGGCCGCCGCGCCGCGCAACGGGCGCCGTGGCTCTACCAGGCCAAGCTCCTGGAGGGTGACGCGTCCCTCCTGCAAGCCATCGCGGCGGCCCGGGAAGGCCGCGTCGACGAGGTGGAGGAGCTCTACCGGACGGCCGGCGAGGCCTACGCCGCCGGCCTCGCGGTGGCGCCCAGCGACGTCGAGCTGCGCACCGCCGA
>Ga0210095_1000190_pt1 | contig 18662 bp, 21 predicted proteins | sample China_Galinas_PW_FD_184861 | JGI IMG/M metagenome (GOLD analysis project Ga0210095, IMG submission 184861) | Wetland microbial communities from San Francisco Bay, California, USA, that impact long-term carbon sequestration - China_Galinas_PWA_D1... | ecosystem: Environmental > Aquatic > Marine >...
CAAATGGCAATGTTCGCAATCTTGCTTTTTGTAGTACTTGGAATGATATTTCCAAAATCTGAATCAGTCGTATCATACTTTAAAACAGGTAGCTGGAGTTTATCTGGCGGATTTGATCTTGTACTGGTTGCGCTGATACAAATATTCAGTTATCCATTTCATGATCCTGTCTTAACTGACAGGGGATTTATTTCGGATGAGAAAACAACCTTAAAGAGTTACATAATTGCTACTATTGCCGGATTTATTTTTATTCTTCTCTTCAGCTTTATAGGAATTTATGCGCAGTTTTTAGGAATGTCAGGCCAGGCTGCTGTTGAAGTTTCCAAGACTCTTGGGGTTGCAGGAATGATAATTATGAATGTTATAATGGTCACTTCGGCTTCGTCAACTGTCGATTCGACATTCGCTTCAGTTTCAAAATTAATTGTTGTTGACCTTGGGAAATTGAAATCCATCTCTTCAGGTAAAGAAATTGCAGATGTTTCAAAAGGAAGGTGGGTGATGATAATTACAGCCATTGGAGGAACAATTCCTTTAATATTTTCACCGACAATTCTCTCGGCTACGACTATTAGCGGAACAATGGTATTGGGGCTTGCTCCTGTTTTTATTTTCTGGAAATTACCAGCTCCAAAAATTTCTTTTCATCTCGCTATGTGGACAGGAGTTTTTGCCGGGATTGTCTTAGTATTTCATTTACTGCCCCAATCTTTATTTATATCAGAGGGACCTTTTGCCGAACTTCTTGCAGTGAATGTTTATGCTACAATTTTAATTCTAATTGTTTATTTTGTGCCGGTATTGATGTGGAAGAATAAAATAAAATAATAACTAAAAGTAATGGATACTGAAAAAGAATACCCCGAAATTCATCTCGATAGCCTGGATCATCTCTGGTTCCAGGTTGCCGGAACGCTGTGTAATATTAAGTGCGAGCACTGCTTCATCAGTTGCAGCCCGGTTAATCATAGTTTTGAATTTATGACTTTTGACCAGGTAAATAATTATCTCGAAGAATCGGTAATCAGGGGAGTGAAAGAATATTATTTCACTGGCGGTGAACCGTTTATGAACAAGGATATGCTCAGAATAATTGAAAAAACTATGGAACTTGGCCCGGCCACTGTTTTAACAAATGGGATGCTGATCACTCCTGAAAAAGCAGATAGACTCAAAATAATATCGAAAAATTCAATATACTCACTCGAACTTCGTGTAAGCATTGATGGTTATACAGAAGAAATGAACGACGCAATCAGGGGAAAAGGTGTATTTAAAAAAGCGATGGAGGGAGTGAAAAATCTTGTTGAAAATAATTTTCTTCCGATTATCACTGTAACAAAAACCTGGGAAGATAATCAGGATGAAGAAGTGTTGAATGGATTTATTGACACTTTGAAATTACACTGTTACCCGAGACCGAGAATTAAAATTCTTCCTTCAATTAAAATCGGGCAGGAAGTAATGAGAACAAAAGGCTACGATAAGTACGAATATGTAACTAATGAAATGCTTGTAGATTTTGATGTGAATAATTTTATTTGTGCTAACAGCAGAGTTGCCACCAGTAAAGGAGTTTATGTCTGCCCAATACTTATCGATTCTCCCGACGCAAATCTTGGAGATACACTGGAAGATGCTTCAAAATGTTATGAATTGAAGCACCAGGCATGTTATACCTGTTATTTATATGGGGCGATCTGCTCTAACTATTCTTCCGTGGGTAGAGATGCTTAAAAAAGTTGCTTTGATCGGTGGAGTTTACAGTAATCACATCGCATTGCAGGCAACTGTTGATGATGCAAAGAAACGGGGCGTGGATGCGATTTATTGCCTCGGTGATCTAGGTGCTTTTGGTCCAAACCCGGATAAGGTTTTCCCGATTTTAATAGATAATAAAATTCCAGTTGTCCAGGGGAACTATGATAATTCTATCGGCAACGGACTGGATGATTGCCAGTGTGGCTATACCGATCCGAGAGATAATTATTACGCTAAACTTAGTTACGATTACACTTTTAAAAAAACTCATGATGTTTTCAAGTTCTGGATGAAACACCTGCCGTCTGAAATAAGATTTGGATTGGGGAAATATAAAGTATTGCTCAGCCATGGTTCTCCAAGACAGATGAACGAGTTCCTGTGGGAAACGACTACTCCCACTCATTTCCTGGAAAAATTATGTGCTGACTATAACGCTGACATAATCTGCGCAACGCATACAGGCATTCACTGGGACAGAAAACTGGCCAATGATAAATATTTTATAAATGTTGGTGTAATAGGCCGTCCTGAAAATGACGGTAACACATTTGTCGGTTATACAATACTCGAAGTTGAAAATGATTTAATAAAATCAGAATATATTCCTGTTGTATATGACCACCACGAACTTGCAAAAGAAATGAAAGATGAAAAACTTCCTGAGCAATTTATTGAAACAATACTTACCGGATGGTGGACTACCTGCCTGGAAGTACTTCCTGCAAAGGAAAGAGTTAAAGGGAAATATTAGATCAGTTTTACCCGATATTATTCAGATATTCCCTCAAAATTGTCATCCACTTTACACTTTCCCAACAATTTACCTGCAATCAAAGCAGGCTGGGACCAAACTGTAAACTACACGTCAGACTTTCCATCCAAAGCCGATTAAGTTTATTCAAGAAAATTGTTGAAACAAGTTTTCAGCAGTTGATGATTTTTATAATAAAATATTAATAATTATTCGAAGGAGTACATAAAATGAAAAAGTTCAATTTAGCTTTAGCCGCCATTGCAGTGTTTGCATTTGTGTTTGCCGGCTCTTTCACAAATTCCGGTAAAGTTTTAGCCCAGGATAGAGGAGTAGTAACTGTTCAATCAACCAGGTCTTTTGATAAAACTGTTGACCAGGCAAAGCAGCTCGTTGCCAAAAACGGAATGATGGTACTGGCAGAAGTAAACCAGGGCAAAATATTATCAATGACCGGTCTTGATACAAAAGGGATTTCATTATTTTTGGGTAACCCGCAGGTAGGGAATAAACTCTTCACAGCAGATCGTGGTGCGGGTTTAGCAGTTCCTGTAAGATTAAATATATACGAAGGTAAAGATGGAAAGACTTACATAAACTATGTCAAACCATCTGTACAACTGGCTTCATTTAATAATGAAATGATTAACAAGATTGCCGGTAAACTTGATAAGAAACTTGGAATGCTTACGGGAATGCTTTCAAAGTAATTTATTTAATTTAATTCAAAGCGGTTTTGCATGTGCTTAACCGCTTTGATCATTAATGTAGAATCAAAAAAATAATCCGGGTTTTAATTATGAAAAAGAATTATAAACGAATTGTTCTGAGCATACTTGCTCTTATCGCGGCAGGTGTTTCGCCAAACTTGTTTGTTATATCACAGGCAGGGTATGCGAAATTAAGCGATCTGGCTATAACATTTCTTATCCCCTCAATAATTCTGCTTGCGGTAATAATTGCCGTTGCATTTTTAGCCGGTGAAAAACCTACAGGGAAACAAATATTAAGCGGTCTGGCCGGCGGAGCTATAGCAACAATCGGGCTGGAGGTGGTGCGAGAAATTGGATTTCACATAGGTGGAATGCCGGGAGATATGCCTAAACTCCTGGGTGTTTTAATTCTCGACAGGTTTGCTCTCGGACCGGATACATGGTCTAACATTGCAGGATGGTCATATCATTTCTGGAACGGAGCTTCTTTCGGGATTATTTACAGCCTGCTCGTAGGAAAAGGAAATAAATGGTACGGAATAGGTTTTGGATTACTAATGGCAGTTGGTTTTATGGCGAGCCCTGTTGTTGTTGCTTTAGGCGTCGGTAAATTTGGCGTGGACTATGGCCCGGGTTTCGCAATCACTGTAACACTCGCGCACATAGCATTTGGTATTATACTTGGCTGGTATGTTTCCCGCAAAAACAAAAACTGTTCGGACATAATAAGCACAATTAAAAGTCTATTTCTTAAAGACGGTGTTAATTGTGAAAAATCAGAATAGATTAAGCCTGATTCTTGAACTTGCCAGTGACAAAATATCTTTATTGAACAGCATTAAGGTCTCAATTATTGTTGGTGTTATATTAAATTTAATAAACCAGGGCAATGCGGTTTTTAATTTTAATAAGATCTCAGTCGGTAAATTCTTCCTGACATTTCTAGTCCCTTTTTTAGTTTCCGTTTACTCGTCTGTCAGTACTAAATTGAAATTTTATGCCGGGGAAATTGCCCCGATAAATGGACGGCTGGTGTGCAGGAATTGTAAAGTAAATGAAATTGATATTAAAAAAGGTATCAAAATAGAAGAATGCGTAAATTGCAGAGAGGAAACCAGGTGGAGAATTTCATAATCAGATAGTTCCAATATTATTATTTAATACCAAACAAATAGAAAATTTATGCCGTATATAAAAGTAATCTCTGAAGAAAATGCTGAAGGCGAACTTAAATCAATTTATGAAGAAATTATAAAAGGCAGAGGCAAGCTTTCGAACATTATGAAAATTCACAGCCTTTACCCTGATTCAATGGTTAAGCATATGGATTTATATAAAACTTTAATGTTTGCTAAGTCAGGTCTGTCACGTGAATTAAAGGAAACAATTGCCGTTGTGGTTTCCAGGGCCAATGAATGCGAATACTGCATAAACCATCACGCCGAAGCGCTTCTGTTTTATTGGAAGGACCCTGAAAAAATAAAATTGATCAAAGAAGATTTCAGAAAAATTGAATTTGAAGAGAAAGTGCTGTCTGTTCTAAAATACGCCGATAAATTAACCAGGGAACCCCATAAAATTTCCGAAACTGACGTTGATAAGTTAAAAGACAACGCCTGGACAGACGACGATATTCTTCTAATAAATATGATTGTGAGCTATTTCAACTTTGTCAACAGAATTGCACTGGGACTTGGGGTTGAATTCAGCGAAGAAGAAATGACAGGCTACAAATATTAATTTAGTTCTCAATATTTATTTTAGCCGCACTCAACAATAAGTCGCTATTCAATCTGACCTTATAATTCGGATTAATATATTCAAATCTTATAATTTCATCTTTCCCGATGATAAACACTGCCGGTACGGGTAGTATATGATGAGTCTCACCGGAGGCAGCTTCCAAATCTATTTTATATCTTTTATACAAATCAAGCGTCTTATTATCAAGCTTAAAAGCGAGCCCCAGCGCAGTAGCGGCAACAGCATCGCTATCCGATAATAAAGTGTAAGTTAATTCCAATTTATCGAGACTTTCTTTAAGCTTTGCAGGTCGGTCAACGCTGACAGCGATTACCTGGTAACCCATATTTATTAATTTAGAGACGGCTAATCGTAATTCCCCAAGTTGACGGCTACAATAGGGACACCAGCCGCCTCTGTAAATTACAAGTACAGTTTGTTGTTTCTTTATAGCGGAATTTAAATTAAAAGTTTTACCATCAATGTCAGTTAACATCATTCCGGGTATCTTTTCTCCCACCAGAACGGGACAAATATCATCGGCGGATTTAGCGACTTTATTTTTCATAATTTTACTTTGAGATAGTGAATTTGTTGAAACTAATATGATACAAAAAATTGTTAAACATAGAATTAGAAATTTGCTGGTCATAAAATATATTCCTTTCGTTATTAAGTCTTGTATTAATCTCAATATCAGGTAATAATGTTTTATGGACCGGGCATTTATTCGCAATTTCCAGCAAGCGTGTTTTCTGATCTGCCGTCAGTTCTCCTTCAAATTCAATTATCCTCTCAATTTTATCAATTTTTGAAGAGGTATTTTGACAATTTTCGCAATCTTTTGCGTATTCTCTTGAATGCTGAAGGTGCACTCTTATTTCATTTAATCGGATTTTCTTTCTGGTTGCATACATTCTAACTGTCATGGCTGTACAGGCTCCCAGGCCTGAAAGAAGGAGGTCATATGGAGATGGCCCCAGATTATTACCCCCAACTGATTCCGGTTCATCTGCAAGTAATAAATGATCACCGGATTTAATTTCAGTTGTTAAGCTGTCTTCGCCAATTCTAACAACAACCTGTTTGTTTGTGGATATCGGTTTTGATTGGGGAATATCCAGATATCTTTGTGCCCATGATGCAATAACTTCACCCGCGTAAAGAGAATCTTCTTTTTTTGAAAGGAGGTGATCAGCACCATCCAGCGAAATAAAACTTTTAGGATGTTTTGCAGCTTTATAAATCATACCTGCATTTTCTATACCTACAATATTATCCTCTGGTGAATGCAAAATTAGTAAAGCCTTTTTTATACCGGATATTTTCTCTTGCGGATTACTTTGAAGAATATCATCTATAAACTTTTTCTTAATTTTAAATGGCCGTCCCCCGATTGATACCGTTGCACTTCCTTTAGATTCGATAACCTTAATATCATCCATCAGCAGTTTTTTTATATGTGCCGGGTCAAAAGGGGCGCCCACCACTGCAACTGCTTTTACACTTTTTATTTGCAATGCGGCTCTCAATACTGCTGCTCCGCCCAAAGAGTGACCAATTAAAATACCCGGAGCTTCATATTCACCTTTAAGAAATTCTGAAGCAGCAATCAGGTCATCTACATTGGAAGAGAAATTTGTATCCGAAAAATCTCCTTCACTTTCCCCCAGACCGGTAAAATCAAATCTCAGCACAGCAATTGATCTTTGGGTTAAAGCATTGCTTATATTTTTAACTGCAGATAGATCTTTTGTGCATGTAAAGCAATGTGCAAATATAGCACAGGCAACAGGCTTATTATCAACAGGCAATTCCAGTCTTGCTGATAAATTATAACCGGATTTGTTCTTAAATTTTACTTTTACAGTTTTAATTTCTTCACCTTTTAATTAGTAAATTATTAGACTAATTCTCCCCGACCATACATCCTTCATTGGACCACTTTGCTCCCTTTACATTCAGGCACCAGTTATAAGGAAGAAACTCAATATCCCATCCGGAAGTTTTTTCCCTGATTGATTTAGCAATCTCAGGATCGTTTAAATAATTTGAAATAAACAATAATATCTGATTATTATTTTCACCGAAATCATCACCGTACCAATCAAATATTTTGGAAATATGAGCAACTTTATTTTTAAGATCGAAACGATTTATTTTAGGATTATTAATAAAAAATCTGCCCTGTTCTTCCAATTGCCGGTCCAATTTATCAGAAGTATATGCTTCCGGCCGAAGGTTGGGACAACTTAATGATGCACATACAAGTGCGAAGTGTATTTGAGGATCGCTAAATTTCTTTCTCAGCATCTCGTGTTCAATGTCATTAAGAGAATATTTATTATTGTTAATTGTAATAAAATCTTTATCCCAGACTGTTTTCCCAAGCAGGTGTGAAATGATCATTCCACCGAAATTTAGATCGGTTATACTTTCTATAGGATAATTTTCTGCAACTACTTTTAACGTAAACGCGTTATATGCATTTATCCAGAATGCTTCCTTTGCATTTTTAGTTTTCAATGTGTCAGGGTTCGTTTGCGACAGGATACTCAGATATTTATCCAGCCCGGTTTCATTCTTTAATCCCTCATAATCTACGAGTCCTTTTTTTACATATTTGCCAAGAAGGATATCATATTCCTTGTGTAACTGTTGAGGGTAAGCGACATTTACGCCGAGTAATAAAAATATAGTTATAAATAAATTTTTCATTTTTTAGGCTTTTTTAACCAATCCATTGGTCAGAAGATCTTTCGGTTTCTAGAATATTTTTTCCGGTTTTATTAAGATTATAATAACTCCTAAATAGTTCTGCAGGTGGTTTACCTAGTAAATATTGCAGGATATAACCGGCATTTAAAAATTGTTGTTTAATAATTCCTGCATCATCAAATTTTCTACATGAAGTAATTACATTAGAAGGGAATGAATAAATCCTGGTCAGTTTCCTTGCTCTTCTTAAAAGATCAACATCTTCAAAAATTGGCCAGCTCTTAAAACCATTTAATTCCTTAAAAAAGCTTCTGCGCATTACAATACACTGATCGCCGAATTTTGTAAATATTGAATCAATTGTCGCAAATTTTGAATATAGTGACAACAGAAAATTGTTCTTATCAAATGATAGCCGGAATGTTCCGATTTTCACCTTCTCATCTCTGAAATAATTTTCCAGTAGTTCAAAAGCATCTGCGGGAAGGGAAGTATCAGCGTGGAGAAAGAGAATGACATCACCGCTTACAGATTCCGCTCCCGTATTAAATTGAATTCCTCTACCGGGTAAAGAAGGAACTACTTTTATATTATTATTAAGAGCGATTTCAATAGTTCCGTCATTACTGCCACCGTCTGATAAAATTATTTGTACATCTTTTTTACCAGTAAGTTTAATACTTGAGATGCAATCTTGAATTTTAGCGCCTTCGTTAATCGAGATAATGACGACAGAAAATTTCATATTGATTTATTTCCTGGAAAAATCTTAATTATATTTTAATATCTTAATCTTATACAGTCAAAATATTTATCTGTATTCAGGATTCGGATTATCAAACCTGCAGCCTGCATCCCACAATGACCTTTGATTACCGTGTGCCGGTATTCCATTATTTTCTTTAAGTATTCTTGCAAGGTGCATGAGGTTCCAGGTCATAAAAGTGGTATTCCTGTTTGTAAAATCGTTTTCGGGACCACCCGACCCGGGATCAAGATAAGATGGACCGGGACCCGCTTCTCCAATCCATCCTGCATCCGCTTGGGGTGGAATCACATAGCCAAGATGTTGAAGTGAATATAAAATATTCATAGAACAATGTTTTATACCATCTTCATTCCCGGTAATTAAACAACCGCCGACTCTTCCATAAGATGCATATTGTCCTTCCTCATTCAAATTGCCAGATGTTGAATATAGACGTTCTATAACTTTTGTACAGATTGATGACTTATCACCTAGCCAGATTGGGGAACCGAGTATAAGGATATCTGCCGCTTTAACTTTTTCGTAAATTGCCGGCCATTCGTCCTTGTCCCAGCCCTGTTTGGTCATGTCCGGGTAAACTCCGTATGCTATTTCAAAATCAACTGGTCTCAAAACCTCGACAGAAACACTATTCTTTTCCATAATTGCTTTTGAAACATTTATCAATCCTTCGGTGTGTGAAAGTGTGGGGGACTTTTTTAGTGTGCAGTTCAGAAATAACGCTTTCAGATTTGAAAAATCCCATTTGCTGGAGTCGCACATATCAAGTTGTTTTTTGGATAGTTTCATTGTGAGCCTTTCATATTTGTTATTTAATTATAAAGTTAGAATTGTTTTTTGTTTAAAACTGTCTTCAACTTTACTAATTGGGTTTAATTTTATAGCAGTTATTTTGTACTTTTTGTGTGCTATTTTCTTTTAATGTTTATAAAGGACGTTATGGCTGAAAAATCTAAAATCTGGTATCTCGAAAACTTTAACCTGCTAAAAGGATTAGAGAAGGAAGAAATGGAACGCTTAAGTAACATAACAAATATGCAGGATTTTACTAAAAACCAGCCTGTTTATTTTGCTAAGGAACCTTCATCATCGATATTTTTCCTGAAAAAAGGAAGGGTAAAACTGACCCGGACGTCGAAAGACGGAAAAGAAATGATACTGGGAATTATAAATCCAGGTGAAGTTTTTGGAGAGATGTCTTTTCTCGATGAGAATGAAAGAACCGATTTTGCGACGGCGATGGACAATGCCCTGTTATGCGCGATTAATAAGCAGGAATTCAGGGAATTTATTGAACAATCTCCCGAATTAAATTTAAAGCTGACTAAACTAATAGGGTTCAGGTTAAAAAAATACACTGAAAAAATTGAGGAACTGGTATTTAAAGATTCGACTCAGAGAATTGTTTCTTTCCTATTAAGACTGGCAGAAGAAAATGGGAAAGTTATCGGGGATGAAATTTTTGTGAAACCGTTTCTAAAACACCAGGATATTGCGGAACTTACAGCGTGTTCCAGGCAAACCGTAAATGCAGTGTTGACTGATCTCAGGGAGAATAAAAACATTAGCTTTGACAGGAAGAAATTAATAATTCATAATAAAGAAGTCCTGCAGAAAATGGCGGGTTAATATTGTTTTGTCTTAAAGCCGACAGACAAAAGGTAAATGCAGTTTTATATTTGATCTAAAAAAGATCTATATGAACCTGACTTTGTTTGTTACAGATAATTGCAATGCATGCGAAAGAGTTAGAAAACATCTCACAAATATATTGAAGGAACACGAAAACATTTCATTTTATGTTGAAAACATAAAGTACACACCTAACAAAAGTATTCTAATTGTTCCCGCTCTTTACGTTAATGATGAACTTTATTCTTACGGCGACCTGGATGAGGAAAAATTTCTTAAAATAATAGAGAATAGACTTATTTGATTTAATGTTATTCGTGATGAATTATTTATATTCCTTGAATTTATTACCATTATATTTCTTTTTGAATATGTTATCTAAGCTCCAGATACCCGAACCTTTTGCCGCAATAAAAAGAAAGAGGAAGCAATAAAAGACAGCTTTCTCACCTCCATTATCAATTGGCCAAAATCCTTTCGGTTGATGTGATTTGAAATATCCAATGGCCATTTCCCCGGATGCAATGAAAGCGAAAAGAAAAACCTTCCATCCGAATATGATAGCGAGCCCGCCAATAAATTCAATTATTGCTGCCAGTACCATTAAAATATTATCCATAGGGAAAGTACCCTGTAACATCCTGTCGATTTTTTGAAATCCGTGACTAAAAAATAAAATACCAATAACAATTCTCATTAAAGCATATAACTGTTCTGCATTTTCTTCAAGAATATTTTTAAGTTTCATAGTATCCCGATTATATTAGTTATTCCAAATATTAAAAGTTATTGAGTTTATTTAATTCAAATAGCTTAGTAATTATATAAAAACTTTTCTATTATACTAACCTAAAAATATTACCATTAAAATTATTCAATACAGAAATTCAAAATAATGACAGTTTTTCCTGTAAACGGACACTATAAAAAGATACTGAAAATTGCTCTGCCCGCAATAGCCGGGCTTTCAACTCAAATGGTTGTTTCTCTTGTGGATACAGCGATGGTAGGCAGGTTACCGGAAGCAACCTATGCACTTGCGGCAATGGGGCTTGGTGTACTTGCAACCTGGGCACTTATCAGTTTCTTTTCAAGCCTTTCAACAGGTACCCACGTACTGGTTGCCAGAAAATTTGGAGAGGAGGATTATAAAGGTTGTGGGGGAGTATTAAACAATTCTATTTATCTTAGTTTTGTAATTGGTGGTTTAGTTGCAGCAATTGCGGTATTCTTTGCATATGACATTGCACATTTTTTTGCTGCTGATCCTATAGTTGGTGGCTATGCCGGGGATTATATCTTTTACAGATTTATTGGTATACCATTTTTCCTCATTTCTGTTTCCTATCGCGGATTTTATTTCGGAATTAATAAAACTAAAATATTTATGTTCGCAGGAATTATCACAAACCTGCTGAACATTATTTTTAATTATATGTTTATTTACGGGGAGCTTGGTATGCCAAGAATGGGTATAGCGGGCTCAGCGATTGGTTCAACCCTGGCAACGTTATTTGATTCTTTTTTTTATTTTATAATTCTAGTCCAGCCATCATACAGAAATAAATTCAGGAATTTTTCAAATCTCAGAGTCAATTTTGACATTATAAAACGAATTTACAAAATATCAGTTCCGGTTGCCTTTCAGAATGTATTTATCCTTGTCGGATTTTTAAGTTTTGTTGCAATAACTGGAATTATAGGTACAGAACAGCAGGCAGCAACGCAAACTATAATTAGTACTTTATTTATATCTCTATTGCCCGGTTTTGGTTTTGGAATAGCAGCGCAGACATTAGTCGGTAACAATCTTGGCAGCGGGAAATTAAAGATGGCTAAGCTTTACGGTTATGAGACGGCAAAGATTGCGACATATTATGCGCTGTTTTTGGGGATAATATTTATTCTGCTTCCAAAAGCAATGCTTTCAATTATCACAACAGATAATACAATTCTTGAAATAGCGAAACCGGCGCTGCGGGTAGCAGGTTTTGCACAGATATTTTATGCAACAGGAGTTGTGCTTGGGAATGGGTTGCAGGCCGCTGGAAAAACATTGTTTGTTATGTTGTCCGAAGTAATTACTAATTTGTTTGTTTTTGTTCCATTAGCGTATTTTCTTGGCGTTTATTTAAATCTCGGATTAACCTGGGCCTGGGCAGCATTGCCGGCGTATATTATCCTTTATTCAGGGATAATTTTCATTAAATTTAAATACTCTAAATGGGGTATATAAATTATACATTTTTCATTGACATTGAGTAAAATCAGGAATAAATTTGGATATGAAGTTATCGGCATTTAAGACATTAGTCGCAATCTTGTTCGTCACTTCAGCTTTTGCAGGGGCTTATTTTGATTATTTCCACGTGCGGAGCGAAGGTGATGACGCTGTAATTGAGTGGAAAACCTCCCAGGAAAATAATATTAAAAATTTCGTAATTGAAAGAAGAGGACCACAATCTGCTTTTACAGAAATTAAGAGTCTTGATCCTAAAGGTGACAACTCAGTTTATAATTTTAGAGATCAATCTATCTATAAGCAGAATGATTATATATTTATTTATCGTATTAAAATTGTAGATAACACCGGCCTTGCCACTTATTCAAATGAAGCTTCAGTCTCTTTAAGTATTTCCGGCATTAAAAAGACCTGGGGCAGCATTAAAGCTATGTTCAGATAATTCGGCTTTCCTGTTATATCTTTCCTTTAATAATTTAATTTTATCTTTATAATGTTGTAAATTTGTTTAATCATAACATTATGGTCTTATGAAAAAACAACAGTATTATTTTTATATCCTGTTTATAATATCCCTCACAATAGTTTCCGGGTGTTCGAGTTCATCAAGGTTTACATCAGATAATGATAATGAACCAGGACGAAATACATTTGAAGGCAATTCTATCCGTGTTTTACTTGAAAATCCAACAAACTATTTTACCTGGACTGTTGAAGAACCGGTTATAGTTTCGGTTGATGGCATAACAAAAGCAATAGTGAATTCCGGAAATAATCTAAGGTTTGGGTCAGAGGGTGATGAGACAGAAGTATCGATTAATAGAAGGAATTTTAGCGGGAAAGAAATCAGGATTTCATCAAAGGACAATAAAAACAGTATAGATTTTAAAGGTAAAGTTTATAGAGGGAGCATAAAAATAAAGACTAACAATGGTCAGCTGGTATTTGTTAATTCATTATCTCTGGAAGATTATTTAAAAGGGGTTTTACCACTTGAAATGCCTGCTGGAAAGGGAAATGAAAATTTTGAGGCTTTAAAAGCCTTTGCAATATGTGCCAGAACGTATTCAATAAATAAAATGGATGAAAACAAACTCTCATTTGATGTATATCTTGATACGAGAGATCAGGTTTACGGTGGTCTTAATTCTGAAAAGGAAATTACAAACAAAGCCGTAAACGCAACCATGGGGGAAATACTTACATTTAAAGGGAAACCTGCAGTTACGTTTTACTCAGCATCCTGCGGGGGACATACAGAAAATATAAAAAATGTATTTAACACAGCTGGCGATTTGCCATATCTTAGTGGAGTTAAGGATGGAGATGAGCCCTATTGTTCCATTACACCCCGGTTTAATTGGGAGGAGACTTATTCTGAGAATCAATTTATAAACAGGTTAATAAATTCAGGCTTAATTAGTGGATCAGATTTTAATATTGAAAATATTGAAGTTGCAAGTAGATTTGAATCCGGCAGAGTTAACGAATTAAGAATTACTTTGTCCTCGGATGGAGATGAGAAAGAAGTTTCAATATTCGGTAATAATATCAGGAGCGTAATAAGAACTTCTGATAACAAGGGAATTTTGCGAAGCACAATGTTCTATATTTCATACGAAGATGATACAGTTACTATTACTGGAAAAGGATATGGCCATGGTGTTGGACTCTGCCAGTGGGGATGTATTGATTTGTCGCACGAAGGCTGGAATTACAAAAGTATATTAAATCATTATTTCCCCGGAACAGAAATAGAAAGAATAAAGAAATGATTAAATCTAAATTGCCTATCTACCTCGCGTCAAAATCACCAAGAAGAAAAAAATTACTTAATTCACTAAACCTGGATTTCAAAACCGTAAAAGTTGAATGTGAAGAACATATCAGAAATAGTGAAAGTCCTGCCAACATCGTAAAAAGACTATCAAAAGATAAATTGAATGCTGCGCTTGCAAAAATTAAGATTGGAATTATTATAACGGCTGATACCATAGTAGTTCTCGATAGGAAAGTGATAGGGAAACCTAAAAGCAAAAAGGACGCAGAAAAAATACTGAAGTTTTTAAGCGGAAGATCTCACACTGTTTATACTGGCTTTTCTATATTCAATACTGATACCGGTAAATTAATTACAGATTACGAAAAGACCAGGGTTTCCTTTAGGAAGCTAAAACGTGATGAAATATTGAAGTATATCGATACAGGAAGCCCAATGGATAAAGCAGGGGCATATGGCATACAGGATGATTTTGGGGCAGTTTTTGTAGAGAAAATTAATGGATGCTATAATAATGTTGTCGGTTTACCACTTACCAAATTATATCAGGCTTTATTAGGGATTATTCGGTAGTAAAAGTAACATTCATAGATTTCAAACATAGTCTGACTGTGCTTCCAAATATTTTGAAAAGATATATCAGTAATATCATCAAATTATACTAATAGAAAGAGTTAAGCTAATTGTTATAATTTATTATATTACATACATATAAAGCCTGTGACTGAAGTAAATACTTCATAGTTTGTAGCAGCTATTATATCAAATATTTAAGTAAATGTTCTTCATTTATGTACCGTTTTACGTTCTTTTAGGGCGCAAATCCTTGATTTTCAGAGGGTTGCGTATTATATTCTAACAGAGCAAATATTCTAAAAAGGAGGAGACAATTATGGCTAGTGATAATAACACAGGCAGAGGATTATTATTAGGATTTATTGCCGGGGGAGCTATTGGTGCAATATTTGGTATGCTTTATGCGCCCAAAAGCGGTAGGGAATTAAGAGACGATCTCAGAACAAAATCAGATGGATATCTGGATGATGCTGATAAATATATTGAAGAAGCAAAAGATCGGGCTAAAGAATTAATTAACGAAGGCAAAAAAAGATCTGATAGATTAATCTCAGATGCAAAAGTAAAATCTGATGAATTATTGAAAGATGCTGAAAAAATTCTTACTGATGCAAAGGCTAAGGGGAATAAAATAATTGATGGGGGCAAAGTGTCTGTAGACAAAGAAACTGCAAAGCTCAAATCTGCAGTTAAGGCAGGAGTAGACGCGTACAAAGAAACAAAAAATTCCTGATAATCAATATTGATGTATTATGAATCTTGTAATTATTTTTCAGGTTGTGTTACTTGTAGCGGCATCCGCACTCTGCATTGGCCTGATTATTTATTTTAATCGGATAACTAATTCTATAAAAACTATAGAAAAAGATTTCAATCAGCTTACTTCGGATTTAAAACCTCTGATTAAGTCCAGTGTGTCATTAAGTGAAAACATTAATGAGGTTACCGAAAAAGCAAAGGACCAGGTTGAAATGTCCAAAAATATTGTTTCAGAAGTAAAGGAGAGAGTAGAATTGTTGCTCGGTTATGAAGAGAAAATCCGCGAAGGGGTTGAAGGGCCGGTTTTCGGTCTGATCAAAAATCTTTCTGCGCTCGCTAACGGAGTTGACAAATTCTGGAATACCCTCAAAAAATAACTAACACGAAATATGGATCTCACCTTGTAATTTAAGGAGGAAGTCATTTGAAAGAATATGGAGCAGAAGCAATTCGCAACATTGCTTTTATTGGTCATGGCGCAAGTGGTAAGACCTCTCTATCAGAAATCTTATTATTTACTGCCGGGGAAATAAACAGAATAGGAACAATATCTGAAGGCAACACAGTTGCTGATTACACACCGAACGAAATAGAAAAACAAATCTCAATATCAACATCACTTTTACACCTCGAATGGAATAACACAAAATTAAATATTCTTGACACACCCGGATACACAGATTTTTTGGGTGATGTTAAATCAGCTATGAAAGTTTGCGATACAGCCGTAATGGTTCTGAAATCGGCAGAGGGTGTAGAGGTTGGATCAGAAACAACCGGGCGTTTTGTTGATGAATTCAGGTTACCTTCTGCAATCATTATAAATAAAGTTGATAATGAACATTCAACATTCAAAGAAACTGAATCTCAGGCAAAAGATCGATTATCTTCCGGTGCAATAGTTGTAACATTTCCTGCAAAGGAAGGAGTTAATTTTGATACGGTTGTAGATGTTCTGAAAATGAAAGCATACAAATATGGAGACCCCGGGAGTAAAAAAGTTTCTGAGATAGAAATACCGGAAGAGTTAAAAGCTGAAGCTGATTCCTATAGAACTGAATTAATCGAAAAAGTTGCTGAAACTACTGAAGAGTTGATGAATAAATATTTTGAGCAGGGATCACTAAGTGAAGAAGATCTTAACCAGGGAATAAAACTTGCACTGATGAAAAGAAATCTAAGCCCAGTTTTTGCAGTTTCTGCAAGTAAAGGTGTAGGGTTAAATAATTTCCTAGATTTTGCCGCTGCATATTTCCCAACACCTGCTGACAGAGGCGGAGAAGAGGGAACTATGAAAGATTCAGATAACAAAGTTCTCGTAAAACCTGAAGCAGATGGTGAACCCGTTCTCTTTATCTTTAAAACTATATCAGAACAGCACGTTGGAGAATTATCCCTATTCAAAGTTCATTCAGGATCGGTTAAGGCCGGATTGGATATGATAAATGAGGCTAATGGAAAAACAGAAAGGCTCAGTCAGCTTTCAATTCTAAATGGTCATAACAGGAAAGAAGTTACTAAAATAATGGCGGGCGATATTGGTGCGGTTGTAAAACTTAAAGACACACATACTAACAATACGCTTTCTTCAAGGAACTTCCCGATAATAATGAACCCTATTGATTTTCCTGCCGCAGTTATTCGTGGTGCAATTAAGCCAAAAGCAAAAGGAGATGAGGATAAAATTGCTTCTGGATTACATACACTACACGAAGAAGATCCATCTTTTAGCGTTTCATTTGATCCTGAAATTTCTCAAACAATTATTTCAGGTCAGGGTGAATTACAACTTTCACTTGCAATAAAAAGACTAAAAGAAAGATACGGTGTTGAAGTTGATCTTGTGGAACCAAGAGTTCCATACAGAGAAGCAATTAAGGGTAAAGCAAATGACGTAGAATATAAACACAAAAAACAGTCCGGCGGAAGAGGACAATATGGCCACGTTCACTTTAAGATGGAGCCACTTCCAAGAGGGAAAGAATTTGAGTTTGAAAATGCTATTGTTGGAGGAGTTGTTCCCGGTAGGTTTATTCCTGCAGTGGAAAAGGGCATAACAGAAATAATGGAAAAAGGTGTCATCTCAGGTAACAAAGTTGTTGATGTTAAAGTTACCCTGTTTGATGGTACTTACCATAATGTGGATTCCGATGAAATGTCATTTAAAATAGCAGCATCCCAATGTTTTAAAAAAGGATTTTTGGAATGCAAACCTATACTCCTTGAGCCAATTTATGAAATTGAGGTAATTGTGCCTGAGGATTATATGGGAGATGTTATGGGTGATATTTCGAGTAAACGAGGTAAAATACTTGGAATGGATTCAGACGGACATTTCCAGATCATTAAAGCAAATGTGCCCCTGGCTGAGTTATATAAGTATTCATCTAATCTTAGAAGTCTTACCCAGGGTAGGGGAGTTCATAAAAGACAATTCTCTTATTATGAAGAAGTACCAAAAGAAGTAGAGCAAAAAATTATTGATGAATATAATAAGTCCCGGGAAGAGGGACATTAGGTAGAAACTAAGGCAGGTAATTACTTTTACCTGCCTTTTTTCAGAGGGATTATGGAAAAACTTTGGTCACCATGGCGTTCACAATACATAGATTCATTTAAATCCAAAAATTCTAAAGAACCGGCCGGATGTGTTTTATGTGACCTGGGAAAAATGGATCCATCTGGTTCGGAAAATCTGGTTGTAGATAAAGGTAATTATACTTTTACTGTACTGAATTTATATCCATATAATAACGGTCATCTGATGGTAGTTCCCTTCCGGCACATTAATGATTTCCCGTCGTTAACTACAGAAGAAAGAATAGAAATTATGGATAAACTTTTGCTAGCGGAGCAAGCTTTGAGAAAGATATCACAACCGGATGGCTTCAATGTAGGAGCAAATATAGGAAAGGCTGCAGGTGCGGGAATAGATGATCACGTTCATTTTCATATCGTCCCCAGGTGGGTTGGAGACTCAAACTTTATGCCTGTACTTGGCGAAGTTAAAATAATTTCCCAGGATTTGCTTGAAACCAAGGCAAAACTAGTTGAAGCTTTTGCCGAATTGAAATAAAACCCAGTAGATCTGTACTTCCTTATCATTCAATTCTCAAGATTCATTTTAATATTTAATAATATCAGATTTATGATTGTAAATTATAAATATTTAATCCCAATTATTGCGTTACTGTTTTTAGCGGTTGCGGTAA
>Ga0210095_1000191_pt1 | contig 18578 bp, 18 predicted proteins | sample China_Galinas_PW_FD_184861 | JGI IMG/M metagenome (GOLD analysis project Ga0210095, IMG submission 184861) | Wetland microbial communities from San Francisco Bay, California, USA, that impact long-term carbon sequestration - China_Galinas_PWA_D1... | ecosystem: Environmental > Aquatic > Marine >...
TCCTTGTCATGGTCCTGATGCCGGTGGTGTTATCGGTCCAAATTTAACAGATGATTACTGGATACATGGCGGTGGTATAAAAAATATATTCCATACAATTAAATACGGTGTTCCTGCAAAAGGTATGATAAGCTGGCAGACACAATTGAATCCAAAGCAGATGCAGGACGTGGCAAGTTATATTATGTCTCTGCACGGAACAAAGCCTGCGAATCCAAAACCGCCGCAAGGTACTTTGTATGTTGAACCGCAGGATTCAACAGCAGTACAATAATTTTGTACACTTTTGGAACGGGCACTCGTCTGCTTGTGGAGGATGTCCGTTTCTACAAATGTTAATGTTAAATACGAAATTCTTTTATGGAAAATAATAAAGAAAAAAATGAATCATTTCGTGATTCGCTGTCACACGTAAGTAAAGAAGGTAAAAGAGAATGGATATATCCGAAAAAACCTTCAGGTAAGTTTTATAATGCAAGAACAATTCTGAGCATAATATTACTTGCAATCCTTTTCGGAACACCGTTTATAAAAGTAAACGGTCATCCGTTTGTTCTAGTGGACGTCATTCACAGAAATTTTATAATATTTGGAATCCCGTTTGGCCCCCACGATTTTTTCCTGTTCGGCCTTGCGATGATTACCCTGATTGTTTCCATCTTTCTGTTTACCGTGGTATTCGGCCGCGTGTTCTGTGGATGGATTTGTCCACAGACTATTTTTATGGAAATGGTTTTTCGGAAAATTGAATACTGGATAGAAGGAGACTTCCGTCAACAAATGGCTTTGAACAATGCTCCGTGGGATTCGAAAAAAATATTCAAAAAAACTCTGAAGCAGGTAATATTCTTTTCAATCTCTTTTATTATTTCCAATGCATTTCTTGCTTATATAATTGGAATTGATGCATTACAAAAAATAATCATTGACCCACCATCAGAACATATAAACGGCCTTATTGCAATACTGGCTTTTTCGGGAGTCTTTTACTGGGTGTTTTCATCCTTCCGTGAGCAGGCTTGCACAATGGTTTGTCCATACGGCAGACTGCAGGGTGTAATGCTCGATCAGGATTCTATTGTGATTTCTTATGACAATGTTAGGGGTGAGCCCCGCGGAAAATTAAGAAAAAATGAAATCCAGGAAGGGAAAGGCGATTGTGTTGACTGTCATCTCTGTGTTGATGTGTGTCCGACCGGAATTGATATACGTAACGGCGTTCAGCTTGAATGCGTAAATTGTACGGCCTGTATTGATGCCTGCGATGATGTGATGGATAAAATAAACAAGCCCCGCGGCCTGATAAGGTATGATTCGCTAAACGGAATTGAGAAAAAGGAAAGAAAAATATTTACCCCTAGGGTGATTGGTTACAGTTTTGTCCTGGTGCTGCTTCTGGCTTTACAGGGATATATGTTTGCAAACAGGACAGACTTCAGCATAAATATTTTAAGAACTCCGGGGCTTCTTTATCAACAGCAGGCAAAAGGGAAAATTAGCAATATCTACGACGTTAGTATTGTAAATAAAACTTTTAATAATATGCCGATTGATTTGAAACTTGAAAATCTCAGTGGAGAATTAAAACTTATTGGTGAAGAAATGAACCTGAAACCTCAGGAAATTTATGACGGTAAATTTCTAATTATTCTTCCTGAGGCAGAAATTAAAACAATGAATACACCGGTTGAAATCGGTTTTTATTCAAACGGTAAGTTATTACAAAATGTCAAAACGTCATTTCTTGGGCCTGTTGTAAAACACAAAGATGAAAATCACGAAAAAGAAAAACACGGAAAAAATGATGAAGATTAAATGGAACTGGGGCTGGGGAATATTTCTTACTATTATTCTTTTTATGGGAATAATTATTGCAATAGTTGCCGTAATGATGAACCGTGAAGTTGACCTGGTTACTGATAAATACTATGATAAAGAAATCAAATTTCAGCAGCAGATAGACAAAGAAAAAAGAACTGCTGAGCTAAATGAAAATATTACAATAAATTATTCTGGTAATTTAGTTACTCTTAAATTTCCAAAGGAGAATAAGCCGGAAGGTGAACTTTATTTCTATCGCCCGTCAGATTTACATAAGGACTTTAAAATCCCAATAAGTGTTGATAATAATTTCAGTCAGTCTCTTGATATCAGTAAACTCGACAGGGGATTGTGGAAATTAAAAATAGACTGGTCTTCAAATAAAAGCGAATATTTTTTTGAAAAATCATTAATGCTGAATTAATATGGAATTAATAGCGGCTCTATCTATCGGTTTTTTAGGAAGTTTTCACTGCATAGGAATGTGCGGGCCAATAGCACTGGCGCTTCCGGTACCAAATTCTTCAAATACAACTTTTGTCGTTGGAAGAATATTATACAACATTGGCAGGATTATATCCTACGCCATTATGGGACTTATATTCGGTTGGCTGGGACAAAAAATTTCTCTCTGGGGATTTCAACAGGTACTGTCAATATTCCTGGGGGCTTTAATTGTTCTTTTTATCTTTCTGCCCGGCAAAGTTAAAAATAATTTGCTTTCTCTCTCTGTTGTACAGAATATTATTTCTCCTCTCAAATTGTCAATCGGTAAATTATTTCAACAAAAAACTCTTTCATCATTTTTAACGATCGGCGTTTTAAATGGATTTCTTCCATGTGGTTTTGTTTATATGGGCCTGGCTGGTGCAATTGCTGTTGCCAACCCCGTTACAGGAATGCTTGTAATGATTTTCTTCGGACTTGGAACTTTTCCGGCTATGTTTGTTGTTTCGGTTTTCGGAAAATTTATTAATCCTGGTTTCAGGCAAAAGTTGAGAAAACTTACTCCCGCATTTGCAATTCTATTTGCTCTAATCTTTATTCTTCGCGGACTGAATCTTGGTATCCCGTATTTAAGTCCTAAAATGGGTGCGCACGGGCAGATGGAAATGATGCACAAATGAGCCTATTGTAAACTAATTGTGATTATAGCTTGTTTTATTGTAAATCTAATTTGTTTATCTTCATTTAACTTAAGTTCGTTTCTTAAATTATAATCAGGGAATATTATGAAAAAGCAACATTTATTTGTTACTATAATTTTATTTATGTCGCTTTTCCTGTCTTCGTGCAGCACCGTGCCGATAACAGGCAGAAAACAGCTCGACCTGATTCCGGATAACCAGATGCTCTCGATGAGTTTCAGTCAGTATGATCAGTTCCTGAAAGATAATAAAGAGAGTACGAACAGGCGTGATATTAACCTTGTAAATAAAGTTGGTAGAAAAATTGCGGATGCTGTTGAAAAATATTTTACAGAAAAAAATCTTTCATCCCAACTTGATGGTTATAAATGGGAATTTCATGTAATTGATAGCAAGCAGGTAAATGCATGGTGTATGCCCGGCGGTAAAGTAGTTGTTTACACAGGAATACTGCCTTTGACGAAAAACGAAGCTGGATTAGCTGTAGTACTAGCACACGAAATAGCACACGCTGTTGCAAAACACGGAAATGAAAGAATGAGCCAGGCATTATTGACTCAACTGGGTGGGGTGGCACTATCGCAGGCAATAAAAAACAAACCACAGGAAACACAAAATATTTTTATGGCGGCATTCGGGGTTGGTGCACAATTGGGTGTCTTATTACCTTTCAGCAGGACTCAGGAAAGTGAGGCTGATCACCTGGGACTAATTTTTATGGCTATTGCCGGTTATAATCCGAATGAGGCGCTTAATTTCTGGCAAAGAATGGCTGAAGCTCAAAAAGGAAATGCACCACCGGAGTTTTTAAGTGATCACCCCTCAGATCAGTCAAGGATTGAAGATATTAAGAATGAGATGCCTGAGGCTATGACATATTACAGGAAATGAATCTATTAAATTTTCTTCTCACAATATTATTATATTAAACTACTAATTTTAAGATAATACTAATTTAAAAGGAATAACTATGGTTTATTTGATCTGGAAATTATTGCACATTATTGCAGTAATATTATTTATGGGGAATATAACGATTGCTCCGTTCTGGAAATCTGCCGCGGACAGAACGAAAGACAGAATTAAAATTGCGGATACTTTGAAAAATATAATAAGGGCAGACAGGTTCTTTACAATGCCTGCTGTAACGTTCCTTATTATTTTTGGATTTGGTGCACAGATGACAGCTGGATATGAAATGGAAACTCCCTGGATTATGTGGGGACTTATAATGGTTGTCATTTCAGCTGCCGCATTTATGGCAAAAGTTGTCCCGCTTCAGAAAAAAATGTTTGCTCTTGCAAATGATGAAAGCAAATTTAAGTGGGATGAATATGAAAAACTTTCAAAGCAGTGGAATCTCTGGGGATCTGTTGCAACAATTGCTCCTTATATTGCCGTAGTTTTAATGGTACTAAAACCTTAAACCTAAAATATTTGCGCCTTAATTTCTCTTTGACAAAAGTTTTTTAAAAAATTATTGTTGTTGAGATTTTAAGGCGATTTTTTCCAATTAAAGATACAATAAATGCCCCGCTGGTTAAAAATATTAATAGGCGTTTCTTCCTCAATAATAATTTTGTTGTTAGCAGCAGGATTTATTTTTTATCACATGCTGCGTGCCTCTCTTCCTGATTTTACTGAAACAATTTCTGCAAAAAACATTTCCGGCGAAATTAAGATTTACCGGGATTCATTAGCCATCCCATATATAATGGCAAAGACACCGGAAGACGCAGCTTTTGCAATGGGATATGTACATGCTCAGGACAGACTGTTTACAATGGACCTGGCGAGACGTGCCTCTGAAGGAAAATTAAGTCAGTTGTTTGGTGAAAAAACAGTTCCTTTTGATAAGATGTTTTTAACTGTTGGGCTAAAAAATATATCTGAAAAAATCCTGCAAAGTCTGAATCCTGAAACTAAAAAGATGCTGGAAGCATATGCAAACGGTGTTAATCTTTATATTAAAAACGCTGAAGGAAATTATCCGGTCGAATTTTATTTTTTAGGATATCAGCCAGAAAAATGGAAACCTGTAAACAGCATTGAAATAATGAGAATGATGGGCTGGGAATTAAATATCAGCTGGTGGGTTGATGTTTCTTTTACTGAGCTGGTACAAAAACTTGGTGAAACAAAAGTACAGGAAATACTCCCGGAATATCCTGAGAATGCGCCAACAATAATTCCTTCGGAATTGAAAAAATATCCTAAGATAACGGATAACTTTATTCAAACGGATAAACTGTTCCGCAAATTTATGGGCTGGAGCGGGACACATATAGGCTCAAATAATTGGATCGTTGATGGGAGAAAATCTGTATCAGGTAAACCAATAATCGCAAATGATACTCATCTCGGTTTTAGTGCGCCGGGTACCTGGTATACAGCGGTTGTTAATGGTGGTAACTGGAAAACTTCGGGATTTACTTTACCGGGAGCACCTGCAATTGTAATTGGTAAAAATCAGGATATTTCCTGGGCAATGACAAACGTAATGAATGACGATGCCGATTTTTATCTTGAAAAATTAGATTCATCAAAAACAAAATATTTCTACAACGGAACCTGGAAACAATTACAGGTAACTATTGATACTCTTTTTGTAAAAAATGGTAAGCCTGTTAAGTATAAAATTTATTCCACAAATCATGGGCCAATTGTAAGCGGAATTCATCCTTATTCATTTATTTATTCCGGTCATCCCAAATCACCACCCTTAAGTATGAAATGGCTGGGTAATGAAGTTACCGATGAGCTAACTGCAATGCTTGATGTGAATAAAGCAAAGAACTGGAGTGACTTTAAAAATGCGTTAAAAGGATTTGCTGTTCCCGGACAAAATTTTGTCTATGGAGATAAAGACGGAAATATCGGATACGTGCTGGGAGCAAAAATTCCTTTAAGAAATTCAACAAGTTCAACGTTTGTTCTTGATGGTACAACTGATAAATATGATTGGAAAGGATTTGTTTCACAGAATAATATTCCCACTCTTTTTAATCCAGCTCAGAATTTTATCGCTTCTGCAAACAATAAGACTTTGAAAAATTTTAATTATTATATCTCTAATTTATGGGAACCTTCCTCCCGGATTGAAAGGATTACGCAGCTTCTTAATTCAAAAGAAAAACTATCTGTAAATGATTACAAAAAATTTCAGATGGATTTTGTATCACCTTATGCAAAAGGGATTACAAAATATATTATAGCAGCATTTAAGGATGTAAAAATAACTGATAAGAACCTGGCAGCTTCTCTTCAAATGTTCAAAGACTGGAACTACGAGATGAATGAATTTAGTCAGGTTCCTTCTGTATATGCTACATTTTTAAAGTATCTGATGAAAAATATTTTTGAAGATGAGATGGGCAGTGATCTTTATAATGAGTTTGTTTTTGTTTCAAATGTCCCATACAGAAGTCTTGAAAGAGTTCTTAAAAATCCATTTTGTACATGGTTTGATAATGTAAATACCCCGCAGATTGAAAGCGAAAATGAAATAATCAGAAAAAGTTTTGCTGATGCTCTTACAGAACTGGAAACAAAACAAGGAAAGAATATTGAAAACTGGCAGTGGGGAAAAATCCACCAGGTAACATTTAAGCACGCCTTCAGTGGAGTCTCGGGCTTACTAGATAATGTAATTGACATTGGCCCATTTAATATTGGCGGCGATGGAACAACAATATTCAATACGGAATATCCTTTTTATGAAAGCATTGATAAATATCCTCCTTTCAAGCACAAGGAATTTGAAAATGTGCTTGGTCCGGTTATGCGGTATATTTATGATTTTTCAAAACCAAATGAATTCTACATGGTTCTAACCACAGGTGAATCGGGAAATGTAATGAGTGATCATTATAGTGATATGACTAAGATGTGGCTGAGAGGTGGTTATGTGAAAGTCAGGACTGACGCGAAATCAATAACTAATCCAAACAACAAGCTGCTTAGAATAGAGAAAAGCGAATAATTTTTCTTACCTATGAACTTTATCTAATATTATGTTAAATTTAAGCTCCAAAAAGAATTACGGGATAATATGAAAGTTACTGAACATTTAGAAAACGCTAAAGAACCTTTAATCAGTTTTGAGCTTATTCCGCCAAAACGAGGCGGTGATATTAAAAGTTTGCTCTCTGTTATTGATGATATTGCAAAATATAAACCTCCATTTATAGATATCACAAGTCATTCTGCTGAAGTTATTTACGATGAAACTCCAAAGGGAATTAAGAAGATAGTTAAAAGAAAAAGGCCAGGTACGCTTGGTATTTGTGCATTAATACAGAATAAATATAACATTGATGCAGTACCACATATTTTATCAAAAGGATTTACAAGAGAAGAAACAGAAGATTTCTTAATTGAACTGGGATATCTCGGGATTGAAAACGTTCTTGCAATAAGAGGCGATGACAACGGTTACGATAAACCAGTTCCCGAAGGCAAAAGTGTAAATAGATATACTTCTGAACTTGTAAAGCAGATTTCAGATATGAATGGTGGCAAATATCTGGAAGAAAATTTACTCGATGCAAAGGCGTCCAGCTTTTGTGTAGGCGTTGGAGGATATCCGGAAAAACATTTCGAAGCTCCCAATCTAAAAGCTGATGTCAGATTTGCTAAAGAAAAAGTTGAAGCTGGCGCTGATTATATTGTAACTCAGATGTTTTTTGATAACAAGGTTTATTTCAAATATGTGGAACTTTGCAGGAAAGAAGGCATTACCGTACCGATAATTCCGGGAGTAAAAATATTAACAACTAAAGCACACCTGATAAATGTTCCCAAGAATTTTTATATAAATATTCCAGATGCACTGGCCGAAGAAGTTTATTCAGCTAAGCCGGAAAAAGTACTTGATATTGGAGTAGAATGGGCAGCAACACAGGTTGAAGAATTAATAAGTAAAGGTGTGCCAAGCGTTCATTTTTACATTATGCAAAATTCTTTGCCAGTAAAAAAATTAATGAACAGACTTAAATTATTTAAAACTAAATAATTAGATTTAAGAAATCTCTAATAATAGGGCCAATGGGCTCAGGCATTTAAAAATATGGGAAAACAGCGAAAAGCAAAAAGAATAAAATGGGGTGTTGCCGGGTGCGGAAGATATTCTGAACTTACATTTATCCCTGCTCTGGAATTTCTACGGAAAAGTTCGCTTGAATCTTTATTTAGCAATTCCCCCAAACGTGCAAAAGAGCTTTATGATAAATATGGAGCTACCGCACATTTTAGCAACTATGATGAATTTCTAAAATCAAATATAAATGCTGTTTACATTGGAAGTGTGAACGCGGACCACTACGAACAGGTAAAAAAAGCTGCAGAAGCCGGAAAAAATATTCTTTGCGAAAAACCACTGGCAATGAGTTCATCACAGGCAGAAGAGCTTGTTAAAATATGCGAAAAAAATAACGTACTTCTTGCGGTTAATTATGCCCATCGTTTTCATCCGCTTGTGCTAAAAGCAAAAGAAATTTTTGACTCACAGATGCTAGGAAAACTTACTTCGATTCATATGAATTTTAATATCGATATTCCACCAAGCAATAACTTCAGGTTTAACAAAGACTTAAGTGGCGGCGGTGCCTTACGTGATCTGGGAACTCATTTAATAGATTTGATGAGATTTTTTGGTGGCGAAATTCAAACCATTGATGGAGTGATTGATAATATAATCTATAAAAGTGAGGTTGAAGATTTTGCTTCTGCCATTATAAAATTTAAAAGTAACGGGTATGGACATTTTTGTGTCTCTTTTAATAATAAAAAGGCTTTTAACAGAATTGAAATACTGGGACACAAAGGGGCTGTTTCTATCGAGAATTTAATCGGAAAGAAAAATGTTTCTGCCAAATTAAATATTCTGTTGGAGGGTGAAGGCAGAAAGGCATTTAGAAAAAGGGGAAATAAGTTGTTGTATCTTCTGAAGTCCGTTCAGAATTCATTTCTAAAAAACGAACAACCAATGATTACAGGGTATGATGGATTAATAAACCTGCAATTAATGGAAGAATTGGAAAATAAATGTCGCAAATAAAGAAGCTGGTAGATATTTGCCATAGAGTATATGAGAAAGGTTTTGTCTCAGCGTTCGATGGCAACATTTCAGTATTCACTCCGGATAACACAATATTAATTACCAGGTCTGCTGTAAATAAAGGAAATGTAACTGAAGACGATATTCTTGAAATTGACGCTGGCGGAAATATAATTAATGGTAAAGGAAAAATTTCAACAGAATATAAGATTCATCTTTTTGCATATTCAAGGAGGCCGGAAGTTAATGCGGTAGTGCACTGTCATCCTGTTTTTGCAACTTCAATTGCTACTGCCGGTGAGGGGCTTACAAAAAATGTTTTTCCGGAAGTTGTATTAACACTGGGCAAGGTTCCCCTTTGCAAATACGCAACTCCTTCAACCGATGAATTACCTTTAAGTATGGAGCCATTTATAGATCACGCCTGGGCATTTCTTTTTCAAAATCACGGTGCTGTAACTCTTGGCAAAGGTTTGACTGATGCATATTTCAAAATGGAAAAACTTGAACAGGCCGCAAAAACAATTGTGCTTGCCAGAATTATGGGTGGTGAAAAGGAACTGCCTGAACATAAAGTAAATGAATTGTTTAATATTGCTAAAAGTTCCTACGGGCTGGTGCCCGATAAAAAAAATATCTTTTAATTTCTTATTCCTCTGGAAATATTGAATAAATGGAAAATAAAAAACCTAAAATTGCTCTTTTGCTTGGTGGATCATCATCAGAGCGGGAAGTTTCAAAGTCATCTGGTTTCTCAATTTATAACGCATTAAAAACCCTCGGATACGAGACAATTCTTATTGACCCTGCCTATGGGGTAAATCAACCCAAAGAACCGGATGCATTTTTTAATAAGAAGGATTTTGCAAAAGTTACCACGAGAAATTATCTGGAGGCGGTTAATTCCTCTTTGTTTGATGATGTAGATCTTGCATTTCTCGGTTTACACGGTAAGTGGGGTGAGGACGGAACAATCCAATCATTGCTTGAAGTAAGAGGAATTAAATATACCGGGTCAAATGTAATGGCTAGTTCCGTAGCGATGGACAAAGCAATGTCAAAGATCATTTTCAAGCATTTTGATATTAATACTCCACGCTGGCTGGTTATTGAAAAGAAAAAATATGATCTGGACGCAATCAAAAAAAAGATTGATGAAAAAATTGGTTATCCCTGCGTAATAAAGCCAAATGATGAAGGATCAACTGTTGGATTAACAATTTGTAATAATCCTGAAGAAGTTAGTACAGGCCTGGAATTTTCTTTTAGATATTCTGAAAAAATATTAATAGAAGAATATATTGAAGGCAGAGAATTAACCGTCACAATTTTAGATAAAAAAGCATTACCTGTACTTGAAATAAAGCCTAAGCATGGTTTGTATGATTATGAATGTAAATACACAAATGGAATGAGCGAATATTTTGTCCCTGCAGATATTCCGGAAAGTGTTGCCAAAGCTTTGCAAAAAGATTCACTTGAAGTTTTTAATGCTCTCGGCTGTAGTGTTTATTGCAGAATTGATTATATGATGAGCAGTGATAATAAAATTTATTGTCTTGAGGGAAATACTTTACCGGGAATGACTTCTACAAGTTTAGTTCCGAAAATGGCAAAAGCGGTTGGGATTCCCTTCGAAGAATTAATTGATCGGATTATAAAGCTAAGTCTCTGATGATATCATTTAAGGATAAAAAAATAAGAGTATACCTGTTTGCTATTCTATTTCTGTTTGGAGTTGTGTTTATCTTTTTTAATGAAACAGGGGTGTTGAAATTTGTAAAATTACGCAGTGAATTAAAAGATTTAAATCACCAGGTTGACAAGCTTCAAAATGAAAATAAAAACCTGCAGGCTGAAATTGACTCACTACAGCAGAAGGTGCCTGCAAAAATAGAAAAAGAAGCGCGGGAAAAATTTGGAATGAAGAGGCCGAATGAAAAATCAATTGAAGTGATTGAAAAATAATATGAAAAAAGTGAATTTGCCCCAGGTTCCACTTGCTGAGAGAGTCAGGCCCAAAACTCTGGATGAATTTCAGGGACAGGAATCTTTAATCGGCGTAGGGAAACCACTTCGTCAGATGATAGAAAGCGATACTCTTGGTTCATTTATTTTGTGGGGAACACCAGGCACAGGAAAGACAACAATTGCCAGAATAATTGCAGAACACACCAATTCCGATTTCCATCAAATTAATGCAGTTTCATCCGGCGTTAAAGATATCCGCGCTATCATTCAGATTGCAGAAAAAAATAAATCTGCTGGTACAAGAACAATTCTCTTCATTGATGAGATTCACCGTTTTAATAAAGCTCAGCAGGATGCTCTTTTGCATTCAGTAGAATCCGGTATTATTATCCTTATTGGTGCAACAACAGAAAATCCATCTTTTGAAGTGATTGGTGCTTTAAGATCCAGGGCAAGAATTTATGTCCTTGAAGAACTGACGAAAGAAAATCTTCTGGAAATTTTACACTCTGCAATACAGCGAGATGATTTTCTTTCATCATTACATATCTCACAAATTGACGAAGACTTTCTAATTTATCTTTCCGGCGGTGATGCACGAACTCTGCTAAGCGTATTTGAAGCGGCGATAATTTCAGCTTTATCTTCTCTATCGGGAAAAGAAAGTGAAGAAATTAAAATCACCAAAGAACTTCTAGAAAATGTAGTTCAAAAGAAAAACATTATTTATGATAAAGCCGGGGAAGAACACTATAATGTTATCTCAGCGTTCATAAAAAGTATTAGGGGAAGCGATCCGGATGCGGCGCTTTACTGGATGGCTAGAATGCTTGAAGGCGGGGAAGACCCGCTTTTTATTGCAAGACGATTAGTTGTACTTGCATCCGAAGATATTGGAAATGCTTCGCCGAATGCACTTGTATTGGCTGAAGCGGCTTTTGGAGCTGTTGATAAAATAGGAATGCCGGAAGCCAGAATAATATTAGCGCAATGTGTGACATACCTGGCTTCATCACCCAAAAGTAATGCCTCTTACCAGGGGATAGAAAAAGCATTTTCTGATGTAAGAAAAAAGCCTCTTTACCAGGTCCCACTTCATATAAGGAATGCGCCGACAAAATTAATGAAAAGCCTGAACTATGGTGCACAGTATAAATATCCTCATGATTATGAAAGGCATTTTATTGAAGAAAATTATTTGCCAAAAGAATTGGAAAAATCACAATATTATTTCCCAACTGAAAATGGCCAGGAAAAGAAACTTAAAGACTGGTTGAAATTTTTATGGAAGGGGAGAAAGAAATACTGAGATTAAATCAACGAAAAAACTTTCCCTGGTAGTTGTTTTACTAATCCTTTAAATTCCAATGACAATAAATGAACAAGACAGTCAGATGTAGAAAGATTTGTCCTGGAGGAAATTTTATCTATTTGAAGAGGATCTTCTTTTAATGAATCCAGAACTTTTTCTTCAAACAGATTAAGTTCCACTTTGGGTTTGGGAATGTTTTTCCCTACTACTGGTTTTAATTTTAGCTCAAGTTCCACAAGTATATCTTCGGAATTTTTTACAAGCTTCGCTTCACCTTTTTGTATGAGGGAATTAGTACCTTCTGATTGCCTCACTCCTAAATTCCCAGGTACAGCAAAAACCTCACGGTTCTGATCCAGTGCAAAAGCTGCTGTTTGCAAAGCGCCGCCAGGTATCCCCGTTTCTATTACTACGCTTCCAAATGACAAACCCGAAATTATGCGGTTACGTCGTGGAAAATTCATTGCATCTGGTTTTGTCCCAAATCCAAACTCTGAAATTACAACTCCATTTTCTGAAATTTGTTGAAATAACTTTCTGTTCTCCGGTGGATAAATAATGTCAATTCCCGAACCAATTACGGCAATAGTTCTTCCGCCGGATTTTAATGCTGAGCTATGTGCTATGGTATCAATACCCCGGGCAAGACCGCTTACAATAGTAATGTTCTGTGCAACAAGATCAGACGCAATTTTTTCTGCTTGTACTTTTCCATAATTAGTGGGCTGCCGTGTACCGACAATTGAAATTGAATATTTGTCCGTGGTTGAAAAATTACCTTTTAGATAAAGTAAAAAGGGAGGGTCATAAATTTTCTTAAGAAGAGCGGGATATTCTTCATCCCAGATAGAAATTATTTTTACTCCCATCTTTGCGGCTTTTTCAAGCTCTGCTTTAACTAAATCTGAGAACTTTTCTTTATTGTTTTTTGCTTCGCGAATTCGCATTGCAAGGTTTTTTTGAATGCCGGAAACCTGAATTAATTCAGCAGTGTTTGCTGAAAAAATATTTTCCAGAGATCTGAATTTTGCCAGAAGTGCTTTTACTTTTCCCGGACCTATTCCATCAATGGATAAAAGTAATTTAAGAAGCGTTAATTTCTCAATGTTTAACCTGCTCAAAACAAAAAATATTTTATTTTTGGAATTTTCTTTTACGAGATGTTTATTTTATCAACTACGGCTACTATCATTGTATGAACAGGGGCATTTTTGTGGCCAAGAATCTGCTTTACAGCAGCCCCTTCCTGCACAACCAATACCGTATCCCCAATACCCGCACTGACAAGGTCAAGTGCTATGAAATCATTTTTCCCAATATAATTACCGTCCAGACCAATTTTCTGGGCTATTAAAAGTTTGTGCCCTTTTAAATGCTGATTCTTTTGAGTGGAAACTATGTTTCCCTTAACTTTTGCCAGCAGCAACTTCTTTTTCCTTTGAATCTTCCTGGGAATTTTTACTACGATAAAAAATAGAACCCGGAAGCACAAATAGATACCCAATAACCAGAACGATAGGAGAAATTACCAGGGATGTAAAACTATTCCATGGTCCCACAGACATCAGGTAGAAACCTACTATAATAATTCCAATTCCGGCAAAGAGCAGGTAGTAATTATTTTTTTCCCAGTAGATATTAAAAGGTGATACAAAAGATTTCTTTTGACTTTGCGAGTGTTTCTTTCTGACCGGTTTTGCCATTTCATCTCCTTGTAAAAATAAATAAAAAGCCCGATGATAGGGATACCATCGGGCTTGACCCATTCAAATCAAAGGGCAGGGGAGAACCCTTTGAAAGGATCGGAATAAATATAAATCTGAATTATAAATTTGTCAAGTTTTTTCAAAAAGTTATTTGTTGATTTGATAAACAATTTTTCTGATTGTATCAAACTGCAGATATGGGTATTCTTCCCTGATTACATCAATTGCATCCCCTGCGCTGACTTTAGTTGCTCTGAGCTGTTTAAATTTTTTCCTTATCTGGTAATCACGTACGGATTTCTCATCAATCAAACCGTGTGAGTCTAAAAGATCGTAAATATCATCACTAATAAGGTCATTCAGAGGATTGTCGATTTTTGCTTTGATTGTTTTCATCTTACCATCCTTTTAATGTGTGTCGAAAAACATATTAATAAGTATCAAATTATATCTATAGACTATCTTTCTCCTCAAAAAGTTCCAAAATAATTAACAAATTAGATGCACATTTAATTCCCGGGATTCAAAAAAGGGAATTAATTAAAGCAAAACGACTAAAAATTACATTTTTTGAAAGAACAAAATAGGCTTTGTAGTTTGTTAATTATTAAAAATACCAAATTTTTGAGTAAAGTCAACATTAATAAATTCGAGAACAATTGTTTATTTTATACAGCTAGCCTATTTGCTGTAAAATCTCGACTGCCTAAGTAAAGTCCATCAAAAATATCAGATTTTGTATTATATTGAAATGAGGATTCAATTGTAGCCTTTGGAATTCATAATAGAAATAACCGGGCCGGTTTAATTAATTTTTTCAGGAGAGATCATGAAAGCATTGGTCTGACTTTATTTCAAGGAATTTTCATGAATTTCTGGATAAAGTTTCTATATTCTTAATATAATAACTGATTCTCTAATAGTGAGATAAACGTTGTTATATCAGGACTAAAAATATTAACTTTGTAACAATATTATTTATTAAAAACGAAGAGATTAGAAATTAATGGAAAATGAAATTAAGCAAAAAGAAGGAAAATTTTCGGATTACATGTTTATCCTGTATAAATGGAAAAAATTTCTTCTGATTAATTTGTTAATCATTGGACTTTTAGCCACCGCCATTGCATTTCTGATTCCCAAAGAGTACAGGGCAACCGCAACTATAATGATTCCCCCTAAAGATCAAATGGGATTAGGCGGTATTTCTGGTCTCCTTGGAGGAAAATCTTCACTTTTATCGGCAGGTTCCAAATTGTTAGGTATGTCGGGCACTACCGAAGATATGTTGCTGGGGATTATAAACAGCCGGACAGCGCTGACAGATGTTATAAATAAATTTGATTTAATGAAATACTATGACATTGATGATAATAACATGGACAAAGCACTTAAGGCATTGAAAAGCGACATATCAGCTAATCCAAATGAGTTTGGGATGATTAATTTCAGTATTATAAATAAAGATCCGAGAGCAAGTGCCGATATAGCCAATTATCTGGTAAGCCTGGTAGACAGCATGAATATTGAGTTTAATATAAAAAGGGCGAGAAGCAGCAGAGAATTCATTGAAAAAAGGTATCGGCAAAATGTGAAGGATTTAAAAATGGCTGAAGATTCTCTCTATAGTTTCCAAAAAAAATACGGAATTGTAGCAGTTCCGGAGCAGCTTGAAGTTTCTGTAAAAGCGGCCGCTGAAATTGAATCTGAGTTGATGAAAAGGGAAATGCAGGCTTTCATTATAGCTCAACAATACGGGAAAAATTCACCGCAGTACCTGACGGTTGAATCTGAGGTAAAATTATTAAAAAAGAAAGTAGAGGAACTAAAAAATTCATCAAAATTAAGCTCCACATCAAATGTGCTTTTCTCATTTAAAGATATGCCTACTATAGCTATTCAGTACTTAAGGAATTACAGGGAGGTTGAAATACAACAATCTATTATGGAAATAGTAATGCCTATGTACGAACAGGCAAAAGTTGAAGAACAAAACAGCGTTCCGACAGTAATGGTTGTTGATAAAGCAGTGCCGCCCGAACTAAAATATAGCCCTAAGAGAGCTGTTATTATCATAGGACTAATCTTACTATTTGCATTTATGTTTATTCCGATGGTATTCTGGGGTGAAAAATCGATAAACAGGAAAAATTTCCGGAATCCTCTTCAGAAAAAGGAAGCAAAATTCTTCAACGGAATAATTAAAATTTACAGAATGAAATTTTAGCGTTAATATGAGTCTATTATTAACCGCCGTAATTTCTTTTTTGGGTATAATACTCGGCAAATTACTATTCAGGAAGTGGATCAATCATCTGACCATTTATTGTATAATAATGGGCGGACTAATTTTTTTATATGAATTAAAACTGCTTCCTTATCCCAAAATAATTCCTCTTGCCTGGTTTTTTATTATTGCCTCATTTTTGTCATTCCTCTTTGGGATAATAACTGTAATCAATGCAAGAAATTTATACCCTTCGAAAGATAATTTGGAAAATAAATCCAGTATTTTCCTGCCGATCTTCTTTGATGACGGAAAGGCACTAAAATATTCAATTTTGTTCTTTAGTTTCGTCGGATTATTTGTAGCCATGCATAGGTGGTATATATTAATAAAAATATTTGGCAGCATTCCGGCAGTATTAATTAATGCCAGTTTGGTCTATAGATTAAATCATGGACAGATAGATGAATTCATCCCTATACTTCCGGCCTTTGTATATGTGGCCATATTTCTGGCGGGCATTTATGCAGCTTATAAAGGAAGATTTTCATTTATAACTTTTTTCCCTTTCATCGGAATAGTTCTTAAAGAATTGACCTATTTCGGCAGGGCCGAACTACTGTTAACTTTAATAGAATTTTTCTTTTCATTCTTTCTTTTTAGGCATCTTCTTAACCGTGATTCTTTGCAAAGATTTAAATTCTCAAAAAAAAATGCAATTATTGCCACGACAATCTTGGTGGTATTTCTAACTGCGGCAGCTTCTTTTATCAGGATTTCTAGGGGTAATTATGAAAATTATGAAGGGGCAAGCAGAGGACTAAAACAATTGAAAGAAAATTTTATCATATCACCATCAATTTATTTATATCTTAGTAGCGATGTAGGTGTATTCAGCAAATATCTTGAAATAAACGAAGAGGACAGTAAGCCAGGGGAAAACACCTTTGCCATATTTTATATCTTTCTATCAAAGCTGGGGATAACGGAAAGGCCTGAGTTTTTCCCCAGAGGCTACTTTATTCCAATGTGGTCAAATACGGGGACCTATTTACGTGAATTGCATGTGGATTTCGGATTTGCGGGCATTTTCATAGGGCCTTATTTAATAGGTCTACTCTGTTCCTGGTTTTGGTTCAGATTTTATGAAAGACATAACTTAACGGTATTCGCCTTTCTGGTCTATTTTTACCTTATAATAGGTTTTTCATTTTTAATTATGGTTACAAAATTAAATCAATGGTATATAAGTCTTTTTATATTAGTCTTATATCTGCCGTTTTTAGAAAAAATTGCCAAGAGACCAAGGCCTTTATCAAAGAATGAATAAGTGAAAGAACCAGAAAATCATAATATAACTTATAGCGGAAAGTCTATTGCAAAAAATACCGTTTACAATTTATTCGGCTACGGTATTCCGCTGATATTTGCCCTTGCAATTATTCCTTTTTTGATAAAGGGGCTGGGTAATGAAAAATTTGGGATACTTAATCTGGCGTGGGTTATTATAGGTTATTTCAGTTTTTTTGATTTTGGAATTGGACGAGCAATAACTCAAATTATATCCGAAAAAATCGGATCAAAACAAACTGAAGATATTCCCGGCATTTTTTGGACTTCATTCTTTATGATGCTGTTTATAAGTCTGGTTGGTACTTTAATACTCTTACTCTTGGCTCCTACCCTGGTACACAGCGTCTTTAAAATTTCTAAAAATCTTCAATCAGAAACTCTTAATACTTTTTATCTGCTCACAATATCAATTCCTATAGTAACAACAACTGCCGGAATGAGGGGTGTACTTGAGGCCTATCAAAAATTCGGTGTAATCAATATTATCAGAACGTTATTAGGGGTGTTCTCATTTCTGGGGCCACTACTTTGTCTTATAATAACAAGAAATTTATTCTGGATTGTCTTATTCCTGGTGATCGTCAGAGTCCTGATTTGGGTTCTTTACATGATGCAGTGCTTTAAACTAAATAGCGGGATAATTAAGGGAATAAATTTCAGAAAAAATCTGGTTAAGCCGATTCTAAAATTAAGTGGATGGATGACTGTTTCCAACATTGTTGTTCCTGTAATTGTTTATATGGATAGGTTTTTAATAGGGGTCCTGGTTTCTGCTGCAGCCATTGCCTATTACGCAACTCCTTATGAGGTTATTACTAAACTTTTACTGATACCGGGGGCAATTACCGGCGTTTTGTTTCCTGCGTTTTCCGCGAGTTACTTAAGCAACCCGTCGTACACAAAAAAATTGTCATTAAAAGCAGTCAAATATATCTTCATAATTTTGTTTCCCTTGATTCTGCTCATAATAACTTTTGCTCAT
>Ga0210095_1000192_pt1 | contig 18476 bp, 16 predicted proteins | sample China_Galinas_PW_FD_184861 | JGI IMG/M metagenome (GOLD analysis project Ga0210095, IMG submission 184861) | Wetland microbial communities from San Francisco Bay, California, USA, that impact long-term carbon sequestration - China_Galinas_PWA_D1... | ecosystem: Environmental > Aquatic > Marine >...
GCGGCGTGGAGGAGAACCCGTGACCCCCTCGAATCGACGATACGCCGCCGGCGCCGGCACCGCGAAGGCGCACCGTCCGCTCCTGCTCACCGCGGCCCTGCTCGGGCTGCTGTCGCTCGCCACCGGCTGCGGCGGCGGCGAGACGCAGGCGGGCGCCGACGAGACGGCCCAGGAGGTGAAGACGGCGCTGGTGCGAACCGAGCTGCCGGAGCAGCAGGACGTGGTCGACGTCGCCACCTTCTCGGCCGACCTGGAGCCGCAGCGCCGCGCCGTTCTCGCCGCCGAGGTCGCCGGCACGGTGGAGCGGATGGAGGTCGAGCGCGGCGAAGCGGTGCGCCAGGGGCAATTCCTGGCCGCCATCGACACCCGCGCCCTGGAGCAACGGGCGGCCGAGGCGGCGGCGTTGGCGCGCCAGGCGGCGGCGCAGTACGCGCGCGCCCAGGCGCTGTTCGAGAAGCGCTCGATCACCAAGCAGCAGATGCTCGACGCGGTGACCAACCGCGACGTCGCCGAGGCGCGCCTGGCATCGGCGAAGCTCGATCTCGGCAAGTCGCGGGTGCTGGCGCCGTGGGCCGGCCGGGTGGCGGAGACCCGGGTCGAGGTCGGCGACTACGTGACCCCCGGCCAGCCGGTGGTCGAGCTGGTGGAGGTCGACCGGTTGAAGGTGGTGGCGCCGGTGCCGGCCTCCGACGTGCCCTACCTCGCGGTCGGGCGGCCGGTGACCCTGCGCGTCGACGCGCTGCCGGGGGAGAGCTTCGCGGGCAGCATCGTGCGCCTCGGCGCCGAGCTCGACCCGGCGTCCCGCACCCTCGACGTCGAGGCGGAGATCGACAACCGCGACGGCCGCCTGCGCCCCGGCATGCTGGCCACCATGGAGGTGCCGCGGCGCACCCTGTCGGGGGCGCTGCTGGTGCCGCTGGAGTCGGTGGTCGACCTCGGCGAGCAGCGCGCCCTGTTCATCGTCCGCGACGGCGTGGCCCACCGGCGAATCGTCGAGCTGGGGCCGGTGCTCGGCGAGCGGGTGGTGGTCGCCGAGGGCCTCGAGCCGGGCGAGCCGGTGATCGTCGAGGGCGAGCAGCGGGTGGCCGAGGGGCAGCCGGTCGAGGAGGCGGGTTGACGCCATGCGCCTGACCGACCTCTCGCTCACCCACCGGGCGACGATCTTCTTCCTCACCGCCTTCCTGATCATCGCCGGGACCTCGGCCTACGTCACGCTGCCGCGCGAGTCGAGCCCGGACATCTCGATCCCGCTGATCATCGTCTACACGCTGTGGCCGGGCGCCTCGCCGGCCGACGTCGAGAGCCAGGTGACGCGCATCGTCGAGCGCGAGGTCAAGGGCGTCGACGGGCTGAAGGAGCTGACCTCGGTCTCCGAGGAGTCGGCGTCGGTGGTCACCGTCGAGTTCCTCTCCGGCATCGACATCGACGACGCGCTGCAGAAGGTGCGCGCCCGCGTCGACCGCGCGCTGCCGGACCTGCCGGACGAAGCCGAAGATCCCTACCTCCAGGAGATCAACTTCTCCGACTTCCCGATCCTCCAGGTCAACCTCGCCGGCGACGTCGGGCCGGCGGTGTTGAAGAGCATCGCGGAGGACCTGCAGGACCGCATCGAGTCGGTGCCGGGGGTGCTGCGCGCCAACCTGGTGGGCGGCGTCGAGCGCGAGGTGAAGGTGTCCGTCGACCCCCGCAAGCTGCACCAGTACGGGCTGTCGCTGGACGACGTCATCGACGCGGTGGGCGACGAGAACGTGTCGATCCCCGGTGGCGACCTGAAGCTCGGCGGCCTGTCGTGGGCGGTGCGCGTGCCCGGCGAGGTGGACGACCCGCTGGAGGTGGCGAGCTTCGTCATCAAGGAGCGCAACGGCTCGCCGGTGTTCGTGCGCGACGTCGCCACGGTGACCTTCGGCGTCGAGGACCCGAAGTCCTACGCGCGCATCGACGGCGAGGAGTCGGTGGCGCTGGCGGTGCAGAAGCGGCTCGGCGCCAACATCATCGAGGTCGCCGACAAGGTGAAGGCGGAGGTCGAGGCGGCGCGCGAGGGCTGGCCCGCCGGCGTCGAGGCGACGGTGCTCGGCGACCAGTCGAAGGACATCCGCAGGATGGTGGCGGACCTCGAGAACAACATCCTCTCCGGCCTGGTGCTGGTGGTGGTGGTGCTGATGTTCGTGCTCGGCTTCCGCACCGCCCTGTTCGTCGGCCTGTCGATCCCGTTCTCGATGCTCCTGACCTTCGTCGCCATCCAGCTCTCGGGGACGACGCTCAACATGATCGTCCTCTTCTCGCTGGTGCTGGCGGTGGGGATGCTGGTCGACAACGCCATCGTGGTGATCGAGAACATCTACCGCCACATCCAGGAGGGCAAGCCGCCGCTCACGGCGGCGAGCTTCGCCACGCGGGAGGTTGGCTCGGCGATCGCGGTGTCGACCTTCACCACCGTCGGCGCCTTCTTCCCGCTCCTCTTCTGGCCCGGCGTGGTGGGCGACTTCATGTTCTTCCTGCCGCTCACCGTGTCGATCGCCCTGCTCGCCTCGCTGGCGGTGGCCTTCACCATCAACCCGGTGATGGCCGGCACCTTCCTGCGCCGGGACAGGGTGCCGGAGGAGGCGGACGGCGCGCGCGGCCGCGGGCCCTGGCACGCGCTCCGCGCGCGGCTCGACCACTTCGGCGGCGGGGTGAGCGGCTTCTACGAGCGCACGCTGCGCTTCGCGCTGCGCCACCGCCTGCTCACCGTCGGCGGGACTCTCGCCGTCTTCGTGGCGGTGGTGATGCTGTTCGGCGCCTACTCCGCCGGCGTCGAGTTCTTCCCCGAGACCGAGCCGAACCAGATCATCGTCGACGTCGAGATGCCGGCCGGCACCCGGCTGGAGAAGACCGACGCGGTGGTGAGCGGCTTCGAGCGCGCCGTGGCCGGCATCCCCGACCTGCGGGTGATGGCCGCCGGCAGCGGCGCCGGCAGCCAGAGCGAGTTCGGCGGCGAGGGCGGCGGCTCGGCCAACCAGGGGCGCATCAGCCTCGACCTGGTCGACCGCGAGGAGCGCTCGCAGAGCTCGTTCGACACCATGGACCAGGTGCGCCGGCTGACCTCCGGCGTGCCGGGCGCCACCGTGGAGGTCGACCGGCCGCAGGAGGGACCGCCGGTCGGCGCGCCGCTGTCGATCGAGATCGCCGGCGACGACTTCGCCACCCTCGGCACGATCTCCGACCGCATCGTCGAGGCGATCCGCGACATCGACGGCCTGGTGTCGCTGGCCACGGACTTCAAGGTGGCGCGGCCCGAGCTGCTGGTGCGGGTGGACCGCACCGAGGCGGCGCGGCTGGGGCTGACCACGCGCGACATCGCGACCACGGTGCGCACCGCGGTGCACGGCACCGACGCCTCGGTGTACCGCTACGCCGACAAGGAGGCGGACATCGTGGTGCGCCTGGCCGAGGGCGCGCGCTCGTCGATGGAGGACCTCGGCCGGCTGACCATCGTCACCGAAGGCGGCGCCCAGGTGCCGCTGTCCGAGGTCGCCCGCCTCGAACGCGAAGCCTCGCTGACCTCGATCAACCACAAGGACCAGAAGCGGGTGGTGACGATCACCGGCGACGTCACCTCGCCGGACAAGGCGCAGCCGGTGCGCGCCGAGGCCAAGCGGCGCATCGAGGCGATCCCGGACCTGCTGCCGGCCGGCTACCGCGTCGGCTTCGCCGGCCAGAGCGAGGACGAGGACGAGGCCAAGGCCTTCCTCTCCAAGGCGTTCCTCTACGCGGTGCTGATCGTCCTGGCGCTGATGGTGGCGCAGTTCGACTCGCTGGCCATCCCGCTGATCATCATCACCTCGGTGCTGATGTCGATGGTCGGCGTGCTCGTCGGGCTGCTGGTCACCGGGCTGCCGTTCGGCATCATCATGACCGGCCTGGGGGTGATCTCGCTGGCCGGCATCGTGGTCAACAACGCCATCGTGCTGCTCGACTACGGCGAGCAGCTACGCCGCGCCGGCATGCCGCGCGGCGAGCTGGTGGTGACCACCGGCATCCGCCGTATGCGGCCGGTGCTGCTCACCGCGGTGACCACCATCCTCGGCCTGGTGCCGCTCGCCACCGGCCTCGAGTTCGACTTCCACACCTTCGTGTTCTCCACCGGTGGCGAGTCGTCGCAGTGGTGGCGGAGCATGGCGGTGGCGGTGATCTTCGGCCTCGGCTTCGCCACCTTCCTCACCCTGGTGCTGGTGCCGGTGCTCTACGACCTGCTGCTCGACCTGCGCGAGCGGGTGGCGCGGCGGCGCGGCGGCGGCTCCGGAGAGCCGGCCGGCGAGATCGGACCGGCCGCCGGCTCGGGTCGCGGTGACGAGGAGACGGCGCACACGGCGGCGGCGCGCGAGGCAGCGGACCCGCACGCCGACACCCGACCCGGCCTCGCCACCGGCGAGTCGCTCCCGGCGTCATGATCCGTCTCGCCCCGCTTCGCCGCACCGCCTGCGTGATGCACGGCGTCGCGAAGTGGATCGGCGTCGCGAAGTCGATCGGCGCCGCGAAGTGGATCGGGATCGTGGCGTGGATCGGCGCCGTGGCGTGGATCGGCGGTTGCGGCGGCGGCGCGGCGCCGCCGGAGCTGGCGGCGGACCCCTTCCCGCGCGGACTGGTGGTGGCCGGCAGCGACCTCGTCTGCGCTCCGTCCAACGCCTGGCAGGTCGACGACGCCGGCACCTGGAGCTTCCGCGGCGTCGCCGAGGTGGCCTGCGGCGTGGTGCGCACGCCACCCGGGGACGTGGTGCTGGCCTTCGCGCCGGCCGGCGACTCGCGGGGCTTCCGGTTCGACGTCGAGTGGGACGGCCGACCGCTCGCCGACGCCGCCACCGGCGGCGGCCGCACCGACGGCACCCTGCGGGTGGTGCTCGGCCGAGAGCAGCTCGCCGCCGGCGGCCACGTCCTCCGCCTCACCCGGCACCTCGAGCCCGACGACGCGGCGCGCCCCGACAACCGCTTCGACGGCCTCGGCATCACCCTGCCGGGCGCCGCCGAGGCGCCGTTCCTCGCCGCCGCCGCCGAGCGCTACGCCTACCTTGCCGATCTGCTGGTGACCGGCGTCACCGGCACCTCGGCGAGCGGGCCGGCGTCGCTGTTCACCTCCGGCTTCCTGTTCGCCGGACCGGGGAGCACCGAGGTGGAGCTGCCGGCCGCGCCGTCGCTCCACCTGCGGCCGGAGAACCTGTCGGCGGCGCCGGCGCGCTTCACCGTCGAGGTGGAGGACGCACCGGCGGCGAGCGTCGAGGTGGCACCGCGCCAGCGCGGTGAGCTGATCGTGGCCCTGCCGCGGCGCCGCGCCGGCCAGCGTCTGCGCGTCGCCTTCCGCGTCGACGGTGAGCCGGCCGGCCTCTACCTGTGGGGCGCTCCCCGCCTCGCCTGGCCGCCCAGCGACGACGCGCCGCCGCCCGTCGTCCTCATCACCCTCGACACCACCCGCCGCGACGCCCTCGGCGCCTACGGCGGGCCGGCGGGCCTGACGCCCTACCTCGACGCCTTCGCGGCGCAGGCGACGGTCTACGACCGCGCGGTCTCCACCGCGCCGTGGACCCTGCCCGCCCACGCTTCGATGCTCACCGGCCTCTACGCCGGCCGCCACGGCGCCGGGGTGAGCGACCCCCAGCTTCCGCGCGCCCTGCCCAGCCTGCCGGAGCTGCTGCGCCGCCGCGGCTACCACACCGCGGGTTTCGCCGGCGGCCGGTTGATGGACCACGACTTCGCCGTCTCCCGCGGCTTCGACGTCTATGCCGACCCGGAGCAGTTCGAGACGCGCGGCGACCGCCTGACCGAGCAGGTGCTGGCCGAGCTGATGCGCCAGCCGGCCGGTCCGCGGTTCCTGCTGATCAACTACTTCGACGCCCACGAGAGCTACGACGCGCCGCCGGTCTTCCAGCAGCGCGCCGGCGTCGATGCGGCGCGGCGAGCGCTGGCGTCGCCGGGTGAGCCGCCGGATTGGGCGCGCATCGCCGCCGGCGACCGCGAGGCGTGGCGGCGGGCGCTCGAGGGGCAGGTGCCGATCACCCCGGCGGCGCGCCGCTGGCTGCGCGCCGCCTACGGCGCCGAGGTGGCGTTCGTCGACCAGCAGCTCGGGGTGGTGTTCGAGGCGCTGCGCCACCACGGCCTCTTCGACCCGGCGTGGATCGTGGTGGTGGCCGACCACGGCGAGCTGCTGGGCGAGGACGGGCACCTGTCGCACGCCTACCGCCTCGACCCCGAGCTGGTGGACGTCCCGCTGCTGGTCAAGCGGCCCGGCCAGCGGCGCGGCGAGCGCTCGGCGGCGCTGGTCTCGGTGGCCGACCTGTTCCCCACCCTGCTCGCCGCCGCCGGCGTGGCGCCGCCGACCGGGCTGGACGGCCGCCCGCTGGGCGCGGCGGGCGACCGCGGCCGCGTCTTCTTCGAGGAGCACCGCAGCCGCGTCCACCTGCTGCCCAATGCCCACCTGCGGCTCGGCTACGACGTCTACGGCGTCGAGTCGCTCGCCGCCCGCCGCGTGCTGTGGGACGGTGGCCAGCAGTGCGCGCGCCGGGCCGAGGGCGGTGTCGCCTGGCAAAGCGCTCCCTGCGGCGAAGGCGATGCCGGCGCCGCCCTGGAGGCGTTGCACAAGCGCCTCGGCCGGCCCGCCTCCGGCGACTACTCGGCCGACGACCTCAGCGACGAGGACCGCGCCGCTCTCACCGCCCTCGGCTACCTGTAGTCGCGGCAGCGGCGGCGCCTCGCCGGGAGCTCGCCCGGGCGGCAAGGCTAGAATGAGCCCATGCAGCGCCGCGCCGTCCGCGAGCTGATCACCTGGGGGATGCTCCTCGTCGTCCTCGTGCTGTTCGGCGGCGTCGTGTGGGCCAGCTACCATCCCGCGCACCCCTGGCTTCGCCGTGCCGCCGGCTGGCCCGCCGTCGGGCCGCTGGTCGAGCGCTTCCGTGCCTACTACGGCGTCGACGAGCGGCAGGCGGAGATGGGCGGGGAGGCCGCCGGCGGCGAGCCGGCGGCGGAGCCCGCGCAAGGCGAAGCCGCTCCCGTCCCCCTCGGTGGCCCCTCCGCCGCGGCGCCGGCGGCACCCTCGGGTGGCGAGAGCGGCGGCCGGACGTCCTCGGACGCCGCCACCCAGGTCTGGCTCTCGGCCGGCGACACGGTGCGCAGCCGGCCCGATTCGGCAGCCGCGGAGCTCGGTCGCCAGGACGTCTTCGAACGGGTGGCGGTGCTCGAACGCGACGGTGACTGGGTGCGGGTGGCGAGCCGCGTCGGCGAGGGGTGGGTGGAGATGCCGGAGGACCGCGCCGCCGCCTATCCGCTCGGCTCCGGCGTGCGTCCACCGCGGCCGCTGCCGTCGACCCGGCCCGACGCCGAACAGCTCACCGCCGCCCGCGAGCTTCTCGGGGTCGACGGTCCGGCCGGGCGCCTCGGCCCCTATCCGCTGTATACCGACGTGCGGCCCGCCAGCCGCCTGTTCGACCTCGACCGGGTGGCCGCCGCCGTCGACCCCGCCTACCGGCAGCGCTACGGACGGGCGCCGGTGGGGAAGCCGGAGGAGGCGATCCTGGTGTTCGCTGACGAGTCCGCCTACCGGGTGTTCCAGTCGCGGGAGGCCCGTCTGTCCGGCCTCCCCGCCGGCGGCCACGCCAGCGCCGGCCTCGTCGCCTTCTGGGCCGGCACCCGGCGCCACGACGAGCTCGCCGCCACCCTGGTCCACGAGCTGGTTCACGTGCTCAACCGGCATGCGCTGGGTCCGGCGCTGCCGCCCTGGCTGGACGAGGGCATGGCCGACGACCTGGGTGGCTCCGCGATCGGCCCCGCGGGGGAGCTCGACCCGCAGCGGCTGGGCGGTGCCGTGGTGCGCCGGTCCGGCCGGCTCGACTACTTCGGGGCGATCGCGGCGCTGCGCAACCTCAACGCCGCCTACGCGCGCTCCGAGCCGCCGCGCCTGGCGGAGCTGGTGGACCTGTCGTGGGACGGGTTCGTGCGCAGCCCGCAGCGCGACCTGCACTATGCGCTGGCCGGCTTCTTCATCCGCTACCTGGTGGACGGCGAGGACGGCGCCCTGGCGCCCGCCTTCCGCCGCTTCCTCGCCGCGGTCGCCGACGGCGGCCCGGCCACCGGCGAGGCGCTGCGCCGCGAGCTGAACCGCAGCTGGGAGGTCCTCGACCGCGGCCTGGGCGACTTCGTGCGCGAGAAGGTCCTGGAGTCGACGCCGAGCCGGGAGGAGGAGAGACGGAAGCCGCCGCAAACCGGCCTCGAACCCTCCGACCTGCCGATCGGCGACCCGCGCTGACGCGGGGGGCGGTTCCCGCCCTTCGAGACGCCCGCTCCGCGGGCTCCTCAGGGCTCATCGGAGTTCGGGGCCCCCACCGCTAGCCCTGAGCTTGTCGAAGGGCGGGGTCCTGCCGTGCGGGGGTGCCGCTCAGGAGTCCGCGGACGCCGTCAGCGGCTCCTCCTCGCGCCAGGCCGCGCCGCCGTCGGCGTAGTGCTCGCGCTTCCAGATCGGCACCTCCTTCTTGAGGCGCTCGAGCGCCGTGCGGCTCGCCTCGTAGGCGGCGGCGCGATGCGGCGCGGCGACGGCGATGACCACGCTGGCCTCGCCCGCGGGCACCGCGCCGAGCCGGTGCACGATGGCGGCGGCGAGGTCGCGGTGGCCGGCCTCGAGGTCGCCGACGATGCGCGCCAGGGCGGCCTCGGCCATCGGCCGGTAGGCGTCGTAGACCAGGTGGTCGACCGGCCGCCCCCGGTGGTGGTCGCGCACCGTGCCGAGGAAGGTGACCACCGCACCGCGCCGGGGCGCGGCGACGCGGGCGACGGCGGCGGCGACGTCCAGCGGACCGTCGCTGAGGACGCCGGCGCCGGCGCTCGCCGCGGCGCCGCCGGCGCCCCCGGACACCGGCGGCAGCAGCGCCACCTCGGCGCCGTCGGCGAGCTCGACAGCGGGGCCGGCGAGGCGGCCGTCGACCGCCACCGCCAGGCGTGGCCACAGCCCGGCCAACGACGGGTGGTCCCGGTCGAGGCGCGCGCGCAGGTCGGCCACCGTCGAGCCGGCCGCCATCTCGAGCTCGTGCTCGCCGCCGCCGAGGGCGTCGGCGGCGCTGGCGAAGGCGAGCAGGCGCAAGTGGACGGTGGCGGGCATACGGCGATCCTAGCGCGGACGCCCTACTGCGAGCGCCGATTGCACGCCAGCGCGGACGGTCCTCACTCCTCGCTTCCTCAACGTGCTGTCCAGCACGCCTCGGGCGCTCTTCGCTCCGGGTCGCCCGCGCTGGCGCACACTCGGCACTCTCGCTACGGGCGTCGGTGAAAAGGCTGCGCTCGTGCCGGCGGGGCGGCCTTCCCCGATATACTCATCGCTTCCGAGCTCCGCCTGCCACCTGCCTCACCGCCCCTGGAGATCCCCTGCCGTGGCCACCCTCGAAAGCCAGCTCGCCAAGGACGAACGATTCGACCGGCGCTCCGACCACTGGCGCCAGGCCATGCAGCGCATCCGCGAGGAGGAGGCGGAGCTGCAGCTCGGCGGCGGCGAGGAGGCGCAGGACAAGCAGCGCCGGCGCGGCAAGATGACGGCGCGCGAGCGGGTGGCGGCGCTGTGCGACCCCGGGGCGCCGTTCCTCGAGCTCGGGCTGTGGACCGCCCACGGCTTCTACGAGGAGTGGGGCGGCGCACCGGCGGCCGGCGTGGTGGTGGGCGTCGGCACCATCGAGGGGCGCGACACGGTGGTGGTCGCCAACGACGCCACCGTCAAGGCCGGCGCCTGGTTCCCGCTGACCTGCAAGAAGGTGCTGCGGGCGCAGGAGATCGCGCTGGAGAACCGGCTGCCGATCGCCTACCTGGTCGATTCGGCCGGCGTCTTCCTGCCGCTCCAGGACGAGATCTTCCCCGACCGCGAGCACTTCGGCCGCGCCTTCTACAACAACGCGCGGTTGTCGGCGGCGGGGGTGTTCCAGATGGCGGCGATCCTCGGCTCCTGCGTCGCCGGCGGCGCCTACCTGCCGATCATGAGCGACGAGTCGCACATCGTCGAGGGCAGCGGCTCCATCTTCCTCGCCGGCTCGCACCTGGTGAAGGCGGCGATCGGCGAGGAGATCGACAACCAGGCGCTGGGCGGCGCCGAGGTGCAGGCCGACATCTCCGGCGTCGTCGACCACCGCCACCCGGACGAGGCGACCTGCCTGGCCAAGATCCGCAGCCAGTTCGCCCAGCTCGCCCGCGGCGAGGAGGCGCCGTTCGCCCGCCGGGAAGCGCGCGACCCGCGGTACCCGGCGGACGAGCTCTACGGCGTCATGCCGCTGGTGCGCAACCGCCCCTACGACGTGCGCGAGATCCTCGCCCGCCTGCTCGACGGCTCGGAATTCGACGAGTTCAAGCAGACCTACGGCCGGACGCTGCTCTGCGGCACCGGCTGGATCGGCGGCCGGGCGGTGGGGATCGTCGCCAACCAGCGGTCGATCGAGGCGCAGCGGGTGGGCTTGAAGCCGGGGGAGCGGGAGCTGCAGATCGGCGGCGTCATCTACTCCGAGTCGGCGGACAAGGGGGCGCGCTTCATCGAGCTGTGCAACCAGAAGAAGGTGCCGCTGCTGTTCATCCAGGACGTCACCGGCTTCATGGTGGGGGGGCGCGCCGAGCGCGGCGGCATCATCAAGGACGGCGCCAAGATGGTCAACGCGGTGGCCAACTCCACGGTGCCGAAGATCACCCTGTTCACCGGCAACTCGTTCGGCGCCGGCAACTACGCCATGTGCGGCAAGGCCTACGGCGCCCGCTTCCTCTACGCCTGGCCGTCGGCCGCCATCTCGGTGATGGGCGGCGAGCAGGCGTCGAAGACCCTCGCCGCGATCCAGCTCAAGAACCGCGGCGACGACGTCAGCGACGAGGAGAAGGAGACGCTGCTGCGCGAGATCCAGGCCCGCTACGCCGCCGCCATGGACCCCCGCTACGCCGCCGCCCGCCTGTGGGTCGACGCCATCATCGACCCCGCCGAAACCCGCCAGGTCCTCGCCCGCACCCTCGAGCTGGTGGCCAAGAACCCCGAGATCCCCGAGTTCAAGACCGGCGTGCTGCAGACCTGAGCGAGAATGGAGTTGAAGAACATGAAGAAATGTGACTACAATGAGCGCAGAGAACCCAAGACTGGCATAAGCAATCGGAGCGTGGTTCATGTCTATTACCAGATAGAGGTCCGATATGAAAAACGAAACAGCAAGACTCAAAATCCACTTCTCTGACGTCTTCAATGTAAGCGCGGAAGTCATTGAAAACTACGGCGCGTTCAATGTGTCTCTCATCAATGACTTGCCTTTGTTCATTGACCCGTTCCTTCTGTTTAACTCTCGCAAGCAGGCGTACCAAGAGCTCCACGACGAGATAATACGGTATCTTAGGTTTCTGCGCGATTTGGTGGAAGAGGGTGGGGTGAGTGAAGGTGTGCTCAGGGAACTGTTTATGTTTCCTGAGGTGAGGCAGAACTGGCTCGGCTTCAGTCTCGTTGGCAACAGCGGTTCAGGTTTAGGGATCGATTTTGCAAGATCACTGAAAGAGAACCTGGTTACAATTGTCTCCAACTTCGGCGAAGAGAAGGTCACGAAAGGGAGTCATTTGGAAAAGCTGTGCCTCATTAAGGACGGTGTCGGCCGGGATAATATAAGCGACTTTACCACCAATCTCATTAAGGGTTTTCTGCTCCAATATACCGAACGGTTTGCTAAGGATCATCTTGTGAAAGATCAGCGACGGAAGCGTAGGGTTCGGCGCAGTCGCTTCGACTACCGTACCCGAACGTGGGTCGCAGACTCGTATGAGCTTCCGTGGTACGAGGATGACTATGTAATTTTGACGCCGAAAGATCTCTTGACGAGAGATGAGAATTGGATCAATAAGTCCGATTTGCTGCACGATTTTGATGATGTTGTCGTTGCACTTCCAGATCAGGTTCTTCGTTCTCAGGTTGATCAGTATTTAGTTCGCATGCTGCCGAAAGCGCCGAGTCGAAAGGAGATTTCTGCTGCCGTGTTGCGCGCACTGCGCAAATTCCCAGCATTGATTGATTTTTATATTCTGTACAAAGAAGAATCAGGAGACAAGGCTGTCGCTCTAAGTGGCAAACGGGTCCAGGATGTCGAGCAGCTGTTTGTTAGGCAGCTGAGTGAATTTGTTACCGAACTGCACCTTGAAACTGACTTTTATGCGACACCAGCGGACACTCTGAGCGAGGCGCGGGCGCGGGTGCTATTTCTGAAAGACGTGATCGAAAACAAGGGTGGGCACCGCCTTTTCTATATAAAAGGCAAGCCAGTGCGACGGGAAAGTGACCTCCACATTCTATTCCGATTGACGTGGTTCGCAACACCGGCCGATGTAAGCCGTGAAGTAGACGACGGTAGGGGGCCTGTTGACTTCAAGATATCGCGCGGAAGCTTGGACAAGACCTTGGTTGAATTTAAATTGGCAAAGAACACTCAGTTGAAGCGGAATTTGAAGAACCAGACAGAGATCTATCAGCGGGCCAGCGATGCAGAGGCTGCACTGAAGGTGATCATCTATTTTTCCGAGTCAGAACACCGTAGGGTCTTGCGTATCCTGAAGGATCTTGGTCTAGAAGGAAGCCGAAACATTGTTCTAATAGATGGAAGCAATCAGAACAAGCCTTCTGGGTCCAGAGCCTAGAGGCCAGCAGACGGTGAATCGCCCAGGAGATAGGAGTCAGGCGATTGCGGGCGATGGAGCGGTGAGCCCAGCCGGCACCGTCGAGAGCGCGTACGACCGCTGGGCGGAGGGGTACGACTCGTGGCCGAACCCCACGCGCGATCTCGACGCCGTCGTTCTCCGCCGGCAGGACCTGTCGTTGGCCGGGCGCGACGTGCTGGAGATCGGTTGCGGCACGGGGAAGAACACCGCCTGGCTCGGCGCGCGGGCGCGCCGCGTCGTCGCCGCGGACCTGTCGGCCGGCATGCTGGCGCGGGCCCGCCGGCGGGTGGCGCCGGAGTCGGTACGCTATCTGCGTTTCGACCTGACGCGACGGTGGCCGCTCGCCGGGGCCTGCGTCGACCTGGTGGTCGACGACCTCGTCCTGGAGCACGTCGAGAACCTGGGTGCCGTCTTCACTGAGGCCTGTCGCGTCCTGCGCCCCGGCGGCGAGCTGTTCGTCTGCGAGCTGCACCCGTTCCGCCAGCTCCGCGGCGGCCAGGCGCAGTTCCCCGACCCGGAGAGCGGCGAGCCGGTCCTCGTCCCCGCCTACCTCCACGACGTCGCCGACTACACGAACGCCGCCCTCGGCGCCGGCTTCTCCGTGCTGCACCTCGGCGAGTGGCGCGACGAGGGTGCACCGGAGACGGAGCTTCCCCGGCTCCTCTCGCTGCACTTCGTCAGGGCCTGATTCGCTTCCAGAGCTCGTGCGAGTGGCGCGGTTCGAGCGGGCTCAACCGATGATCTCCAACATGGCCTGCGAAGTCCGCCGCCCTCGCTGGCGCCGGCGTTGCAGTTCGCGCAGAGCTTCGCCGCGGCTCAAGCCATGGGCTTTGCGGAAAGTCTCGAGGTCGGCCTCACCTAACGAGAAGGCGAGTGAGAGGCGCTCCTCGGCGGTCATCGCCAGCATCTCCTGACGGCCCTGGGCGCGCAGCTCGTCGGCGACGGAGTTCATGCCGTGAGTATACGAGCCCAACTTCCTCGTCGCCGGGTGACCGATCGGTGAGGGGTGAGGCGGGACCTCCGGTGCGGGGGGCTCTGGAGCGGCGGCGCGCAAGGGCGGGCCGGAGTCCGAGGGCGATGCGGAGCCGCGGAAGTGCAGCCGAGCCCCCGCCCTGACGTGTACTGAAGGGAGGCGGCCCCCGCGCCGGAGGTCCCGCCTCACCCCGTCTTCGCGAATGCGGCTCCTATCAGGGCAAAACCCGCCCTTCGACAGGCTCAGGGCTCTCGGAGTCAGAGTAGGGAACGACCCCGCCCTTCGACGGGCTCGGGGCTCAGGACTCGCCGGGATCGGGTGCTGCGGGCAGCTCCGAGTCGACCAGCGCCTGCAGCTCCGGATGGTGCATCAGGTAACGCTCGGCCGCCGCCCGGTGCTGCGGGTTCAGCGACAGGCGGAAGAGCACCGCCTGGTGGGCGTTCTCCACCTCCTCGTCCGGCAGGCGCTCGAGCACCGCGGTGACGAAGCCCTGGCCCGCCAGGCGCGCCTGCTCCGGGGCGAAGCGTTCCCCGAACGGGCGCGCCGCCTCGGTCAGGGCGTCCGAGCGCCGCGCCCACGGCAGCTCGCGCAGACGCGCGGCGTAGGTGTCGACCATCTGTTGCATCTCCGGGTTCAGCCTCTCGTAGAGCATCGCGCCTCCTCGCCACTCTCCCTGTCGCTCTCTGTGCGCGTCGTCATCGCCGTCCTTCGACCCTACCGTCGCACCGCCGGCCCGCGCCGTTACCCATCATCACCCATCATCGCGACGATCCGTCGTCGTCCGGCTCACCGCTCAGGTCGCGCGGGTAGATCTTCAGCGCCTCCCAGCGTTTCAGCACCACCATGCCCGGCGGGTAGCCGGGCGGCTTCTTGACGTCGCCGGCGCGGCACAGGTGGACCTCCACCTTGCCGCCGGCGCCGCGCGCCTTGGAGTGCCACACCGCCAGCTCGGCGGCGCGGCGCACCACCTCGCGCGGCAGCTCCGGCAGCTTGTCCGGGTTGCGCACCACCACGTGGCTGCCGGCGTAGCCGGCGGCGTGGAGCCACAGGTCGTCGGGCTGCGCCACCCGGGTGGTCAGGTGGTCGTTGTCGCGCGCCGCCCGGCCGACCAGCACCTCGAATCCGTCGACCTCGAGGCTGCGGTAGCCCCTGCCCTTGCTGGCGATGGTGCCGGTTCCCGCGGGCTCAGCGCCCGTCGTCCCAGCGCTTGAGGATCATGCGGATCTCGTCGCGGTGGTTCGACTCGTCGCGGATCAGGTCGTCGAGGTCCACCGCCAGGCCGTGCTCGCCGAGCTCGTCGGCGAGCTTGCGCCGCTCGACGTAGCGCCCGATGGTGTCGATCTCGTCCTGCAGCGCGTTCTCCAGCATCTGCTTGGGGGTGTCGGCCGCCTTCACCGGCTTGGGGGTGGTGGTGGGGGTGCCGCCGAGGGCGACGATCTTGTCGGCGAGGATCTGGGCGTGGCCCAGCTCGTCGGGGATCTCGCTCTCGAAGAAGCCGCGCAGCTCGACCCGCGTCTGCCCCATCACCTGGCTGGCGTAGGTGCGGTAGGTGATGACGGCGGCGTACTCGAAGCCGAGGTCGTCGTTCAGGCCCTGGATCAGCTGGTCGATCGTGCTCATGGATGCTTCCTCCTCAGATATCTCGATCCGTTGCCGCGGCGGGTGGCCGGCGGCGGCGGGGGTTGTCGTGTCCGGGTCACTACCATGCAAATTCACCGCCGCGCGCGGCCTCCCGGGGGAGGGCGGGCGGCCTCGTCCATGCTACGCTCTTCGCTCCTATGAAGACGGTTCGAGTCGGCAATGGACAGGGGTTTTGGGGCGACAACGTGGACGCTCCGGTGGAGCTCGTCCGCGGCGGCCCCATCGACTATATCGGCATGGACTACCTGGCCGAGGTCACCCTCTCCATCATGATGCGCCAGAAGCGGAAGAACCCGGATCTCGGCTACGCCACCGACTTCATCGACTTCGTGCGGCGGGTGCTGCCGGAGCTCAAGGGGCGCGGCGTCAAGGTGCTGACCAACGCCGGCGGCTTGAACCCCCGCGCCTGCCGCAAACGGATCTTCGAGCTCGCCGCCGAGCTCGGCGTCCACGGCGTGCGGGTCGGCGTGGTGGAGGGCGACGACGTGCTGCCGCGGCTGCCGGAGCTGGTGGCCGCCGGCCACGAGCTGCGCAACATGGACACCGGCGAGCCGCTCGCCCCGGTGCTCGACCGCATCACCTCCGCCAACGCCTACCTCGGCGCCCGCCCGGTGTGCGAGGCGCTGGCCGACGGCGCCGACATCGTGCTCTGCGGCCGGGTCACCGACACCGCCCTGGCGCTCGCCCCCCTGGCCTACGAGTTCGGTTGGGGGGAGGAGGACTGGGACCGCCTCGCCGCCGGCACCATCGCCGGCCACATCATCGAGTGCGGCGCCCAGTGCACCGGCGGCAACTTCTCGCGCTGGTGGGAGGTGCCGGACCTGTGGAACGTCGGCTACCCGCTGGTGGAGGCGTCGGAGGACGGCAGCTTCGTGGTCACCAAGCACCCCGGCACCGGCGGCATGGTGACGGTGGACACGGTGTCCGAGCAGCTGCTCTACGAGATGGGGCCGCCGGCCGAGTACATCACCCCCGACGTGGTGGCCGACTTCACCTCGATCCGCCTCGAGCCGGCCGGCGACGACCGGGTGCGGGTGTACGGCATCCAGGGCCGGCCGCGGACCGGCACCCTCAAGATCTCCGCCTCCTACCTCGCCGGCTTCAAGACCAGCGGCCAGATCACCCTGTCGGGGCCGCGGGCGGTGGACAAGGCGAAGCTCGCCGCCGAGGTGGTGTGGAAGCGGCTCGAGCGCGCCGGCGTCACCTTCCCGGACGACCAGCGCTCGCAGGAGCTGCTCGGTACCGGAGCCACCCTGCCCGGCGTGCTGCCGGCGGTGGACGACCCGCCGGAGGTGGTGCTGCGCCTCGGCGTGCGCGACGCCGACCGCGCCAAGGTGGAACGCTTCGGCAAGGAGATCGCGCCGCTGATCACCGCCGGTCCACCGGGGGTCACCGGCTTCGCCGGCGGCCGCCCGAAGCCGCAGGAGGTGGTGGCCTACTGGCCGGCCCTGCTGGCGCGCGAGGAGGTCGAGTCGCGCATCGAGGTGTCGGTGGAGGAGGCATGACCGGCGTCGCCGAGAGGAGCGCGGCCCGGAGCTCGGGCCAGAGCGTGGCCCCGGCCGCGGACGACGGCACGGCCGGCGCGAGCCGCCGCCACCTGGTGCTGCACTGGTACCTGCCGCTCCTCGCCGGCCTGCTGCCGGTGCTGCTGATCGGCTTCGCGGCCAGCGCGCTGGCCAACCGCCTGGTCTTCGCGGCCTGGGCGGTGGCGCTGGCGGCGGCCTACACCGCGTTGCTGCGGTTCACCTACGACCTCGGCTGGCCCGGGCGCTTCATCGCCGGCGCGGCGCTGCTCACCGTGGCGCTCGGCTTCGTCGGTTTCGCCGCCCTGGTGGCGCGCCACCAGGAGATCTTCGACCTCGGTTTCCGCGCCGTGCTGCCCGCCCTGTACCGTCCGTTCCTCACCCGGCCGGCGGCACCGCTCGCGCTGGCCGCGCTGCTCGCGCTGGCCGGCGCCGTCCGCCTCGCCTGGCCGGGTCGCCGCGGCGGACCGGCATGAGGGTGCAACGATGAAGGTGAAGCTCGAACGCATCGCCCACGCGCGCTCCGGCGACAAGGGGGACGCCTCCAACGTCGGCCTCATCGCCGACACGCCGGAGCTCTATCCGGTGATCGTCGCGCAGGTCACCGCCGAGCGCGTCAAGGAGCACTTCCGCCACGTCTGCCGCGGCCGGGTGGAGCGCTTCGAGGTCGCCAACCTCGACGCCTTGAACTTCATCCTCCACGACTCCCTCGGCGGCGGCGGCACCGAGAGCCTGATCACCGACGCCCAGGGCAAGACCCACGCCCAGGGGCTGTTGGAGCTGGAGGTGGAGGTCCCCGAGGAGCTGGTGCGGCGATGAGCGGCGGGGCGGAGGCGGCCGGCCGCCGCGAGAAGATCGCCGTGCGCCGCGAAGACGACCTGCTCTTCGTGCGCCTGGCCTCGCCGGAGAAGGCCAACGCCCTGGCGCCGCGGATGATCGACGAGATCATCGAGGTCTACCGCTACGACTGGCTCGGCAACGGCGTGCGCGCGATCCTGCTCTCCGGCGAGGGGCGGCACTTCTCGGCCGGCGCCGACCTCGCCCATCTCGAGTCGCTGCTCGACGCCGGCGCCGAGGAGAACCGCCGCGACTCCGAGGCGCTGCGCCGCCTCTTCGAGTCGGTGCTGCGCCAGCCGGCGCTCACCGTGGCGCTGGTCCACGGCGCATGCGTCGCCGGCGGCTGCGGCCTGGCCACCGCCCACGACTTCGTGGTCGCCGCCGACGACGCCCGCTTCCTCTACAGCGAGGTGCGCATCGGCTTCGTGGCCGCCCTGGTGGCGACCTTCCTGCCGCTGCGCCTGCGCGGCGCCGACATCCGCGAGGTGCTGCTCAACCCGCAGTTCCTCGACGCCGGACGGGCGCACGAGATCGGCCTGGTGAACCGCGTCGTGCCGGCGGCGGAGCTGGAGACGGCCGGCCGCGAGCTGGCGGCCGAGGTGCTGGCCAACGGCTCGTCGACCTCGATCGCCGCCACCAAGGCGCTGCTCCTCGACCTGCTGGGCCGGGACCTCGACCAGGCGCTGGGTCACGCCGCCGAGGTCAACGCCGCCGCCCGCGCCACCGCCGACTGCAAGCGCGGCATCGCCCACGTCCTGGAGCACAAGAAGTCGCCGCGGTGGCGCTAGCCCTCCTCCTCCTCCTCTACCTCGGGCTGGCGGCGGCGATGGCGGCCGTCG
>Ga0210095_1000194_pt1 | contig 18133 bp, 18 predicted proteins | sample China_Galinas_PW_FD_184861 | JGI IMG/M metagenome (GOLD analysis project Ga0210095, IMG submission 184861) | Wetland microbial communities from San Francisco Bay, California, USA, that impact long-term carbon sequestration - China_Galinas_PWA_D1... | ecosystem: Environmental > Aquatic > Marine >...
AGGGCATCGAGCGGGCGGTCAGGGCCCGGGATCATGACACCTGCCGGTTCCCGGGCTGCCGCAACCGGCGCTTCGTCGACATCCATCACATCGAGCACTGGGCGAACGGCGGCGAGACCGCCGTCGATACTTTGATGCTGCTGTGCGCCAGGCACCACGCGCTGGTGCACGAGCGGGGCTTCCGGATCGACAAGGACTTCCGGGACCGCTGGACCTTCTACCGGCCGGACGGCATCGCGGTGCCGGACTGCGGCTATCACGGTCGCGACCTGATGGATGACGAGCTCGGTGCACGGAATCCCAATCCGCCACGTGGCGGATTATTGAGCGCAGTGGAAAAACTCGTCAACGAGCCGCCGCCACCGGCATATCGGCATTAATTGTTGCGTAAAACGGCGATCGCGGCTGAAGCCGCTCCTACGAGTACCGATTGAGCCCTCCGGGCTTCTTCGCTGTGCCCTTCGCGATGATTGCCGGTTAGCGCTTGCGCAGCTTGTCCACGCTCCAGCTCCCGCCGCCCTGTGCCGCGATGTACAGGAACACGAAGCAAAAGAATACCGCCGACTCGCCGTGGTTCATCAGTGTCCAGAATCCGCTCGGCGCATGAGCCATAAAATAGGCAAAGGCCATCTCACCCGAGAGGATGAAGGCCACCGGTCGCGTGAACAGACCGATCAAGAGCAGAAAACCGCCCGCCACCTCCAGGATCGCGGCGAGCCCGATCAGCGAGAAATAGTCCAGCTCGCCCGAGCCCATCGACGTCGGGAAGCCGAACATCTTGGCCGTGCCGTGCTGGATGAACATGAACGCGGAAACGATGCGCAGGAGGCTGAGGATTTCCGGAGCCCATTTTTTGAGAAACGTCATTTCTTGCCCTCCAGGTTTATCGGTCTGCTTGCGATTCGTGACTGCGGCGGACTGCGTTTCCGGCCGTTCGGCACGACCTTCCCGGTCCTGCCAATCCGTGTAGAATAGCCGTCCGCGTGGGGCGGTAGCTCAGCTGGGAGAGCGTCGCGTTCGCAATGCGAAGGTCGGGAGTTCGATCCTCCTCCGCTCCACCAACTCCCCATACTTCCGAATCTATCCAAAGCCTGACGCCGGCGGCGAAAAGTGCTTGCCCAGATGTAACCTTTAGGTTATATTTTGTGTCGTACACTACTACTTTTGATAACGATACTTCTCAAAACGAGGTAGACGCAATGCCGACCCTCCCGCAGGCCCGCTTGGCCGAAGCCTTCGAACGCCACCGCCTCATCTTCGTCGGGTTCATTTTCCTGATCGGTCTGGGCCAGGGCTCCCGGGCACTCGAGTACTACTACCCGCGCAGCGACTTCGGCTGGATGAAGGTTCTCCATATCGTGCTCCTCATAGCGCAGCTGCTCGCGCTCGCGGTCCTGCTCGTCTATACGGGCAGAATCCTCGGCGGCCGCTCGGGCACCTCGAGGCAGCGTTGCCGAAGCATGCTGATGGAAAGCTACGTGGAACGGACCAGCTTCTCCGCCCTTGCCATCTCCTGGTTCTTCACGTTCTTCATGGCCACTGCGATCGGCGAATGGACCGAGCCGGACGTCATCTTCTACGGCGCGCACGACCCGGCCTCGCTACTCCCGGCAACGTATTATCTCGAACTCTTGACCTGCATTCTGACGCTGAGCTACAGCATCGTGTTCTCCGTGCTCTATTGGCGTAGCAACACGGGCGGCGAAGAAATCGAGGCATGAACGCGGCGCTGAACAACCGCATCCGCGTGTTCCGGGCGGAACACCGGATGAGCCAGGCGGAGCTTGCCGAGGCCATCGGCGTTACCCGCAAGACGATCAGCACGATCGAATCGGGCCGCTTCGTTCCGTCGACCGTCATCGCCTTGCGCATCGCACGCTACTTCGAAGTCCCGGTCGAGCAAATCTTCACTCTCGCTGAGAACTGCTAGACTTGGTGTCATGAGCACCCGGCTCGCAGCCGCGTTCAGATTCTTGTTCGGCCTCGTGTTGCTGGCCTGGGTCGGGATGGGCCTCACCGGCTGGCAGCCGCCGCCGGTCGCGCCTGGCGCCGAGGCACTGCGCGATGCGCTGTTCGGGTCCGGCTACATCATCCCCGCCGTGTTGATCGTTTATCTGATCGTCGGACTTGGCTACGTGAGCGGCCTGTACGTTGCGCTGGCGTCGGTCCTGTTGTTCCCGGTGAGCCTGAACATCCTGCTGTTCCATGCGTTCCTGAACCCGAATCCGCGCAGCCTGACGATCGCGGGACTCCTGTTGCTGGCCAACCTCGGCATGTTCTGGCTGCATCGCAGTGCTTTCGTTGAATTGCTGAAGGCACGACGGCAACCGGGCTCGTGACCGCGGCGGGCGCCACCCTGCTGCGCTACCTGCTTTGTTGGTTCCTGCTGGCGGTCGTGTCGGTCGCGAACGGCATCCTGCGCCAGTCGACCTACGCGGGCGCGATGCCGGAGCTTGCCGCGCACCAGGTTTCGACGTTTACCGGCATTGTGCTGACGGGGCTGGTCGTGTGGCTGTTCAGCCGCCGCTGGCCGCCGGATTCGGCCCGGCAGGCTCTGCTGATCGGCCTGCTCTGGCTCGCGATGACGGTCGCGTTCGAATTCGGTTTCGGCCATTACGTCGCGGGGCATTCCTGGCAGCAACTGTTCGCGGATTACGACCTCAGCGCCGGCCGGCTGTGGGCGTTGTTCCTGCTCTGGATCGCGGCGCTGCCGTACGTCTTCTACCGGCTCTCGCCGGCAGCCTGACGCGCATCAGTCGGCGAGAAACGCGGCGACTCGGTCCCCGATCTGCTTCTCTGCCGCCTGGCAATCCGTGCCGACGTGCCCGCAGATGTCCTCGACGACCAGCGACTCGGCGCCGATTTTCGGCGCCAGCGCCTCGCCGGGTCCGGGATTGACCATGTGGTCGCTCGTCACGCCGACGATCAGTACGTCGGCCTTGACCCGATCCGCGTACGCCTTCGCACCCGCCTCGCCCGTACCGATCACGTCCTGTCCGATCATCGCCTCGAGCTGCGCGACGTAGTCGTCGGGATGGAACGACACGCGGCCGGCCCGCATCTGCGCCATGTATTCCGGCACCTTGTCCTGCGGCAGCTTCTTCACGAAGTAATCCGGCGTGAACAGCGTCAGCAGATTCACGTCCGAGATCAGATCGCCGATCTCGTGCTCGCTCGCACCGTGCGCCTGCAGCGCGCGTATCAGGTTCTTGTGGGTCTGCCACTGGATCAGGTCGAACGAGGTCTGCCGCGGCGTGCCCTGGATCGGCACCGCCTTGTCCATGAAGTCCGGGTAGCTCTCGATCCACTGATAGGTCTGCATGCCGCCCATCGAGATGCCTATGACGGCCTTCACGTGGCGGATGCCCAGATGTCCGGTCAGCAGACGATACTGGGAATTGACCATGTCCTCGATCGCGATCGCCGGCACGGGACCGCCCCCAACGGCATGGCTGTTCGACGGCGAGCACGACACGCTGTTGGCAAGCGCGTCGATCGCGATGACGTAGTACTTGTCGGTGTCAGCGAGCTTGCCGGGCCCGATGATGCCGAAACGCTCCAGCTCTTCTGCCGTACCGCCGAACCAGGTCGGCACGACGATCACGTTAGACTTATCGGCGTTCAAGGTGCCGTCCGTGCGATAGCCGACCCTGCAATGTCCGATCGCGCCGCCCCCGACGAGCTGCAGGTCGCCGATGTCGGCGAACTGCTGGTCCGCCTGCGCGACGGCGGCGGCCAGCAGCAATACAACGAGATATCTCCCCGACATCGTCACCCCCGTTCGTTGTCAGTTATTTTTCGCGCCCTGGTCGATCCAGGTCTTGATCATCTCGATCTGGTCTTCGGACAAGGGCTTGCCGCGTCCCTTCGCCAGCGACTCGGGATTGTGCGGCGGCATCTGGATCTCTGGCGCCGTCTTGCCCGCGATGACGAGATACATCGAACTCGAATCGGCGCTTCCCGGTATGACGACCGCGCCGTACTTGGTCCCCTTCATCACGCCCTCATAATCGCGCAGGCTGAAGCCGCTGGTCTCGTAGCCTTCGGCGTTCTTGTCGTGACACTGGATACAGTAGGTCTGGAGGATCGGCTCCACGTCGTGGGCAAAACTGACCTGGCGCTCGCAGCCGGACAGGCCGGCGCAAAGCGCGAATACCGCGACCGGCGCCATGCACGTCGTCTTCATTGTCTCGTCCTCACCCGCAATGGGATTCGACCATACGCCGGACACCGGAGCGCCTCAACTGTGGCTTTCCGAAGGCCGTCAGCGCACCAGTCTCACGATCGCGTCGACCAGCACCCAGATCAACATGATCATCGACGGCAATATCGTGACGGCAAAGCCGAGACTGCGCGTGGCCGGGTCCTTCAGGTATTCGGCGCGGTAGATGAAACGCCCGACGATGAACACGGCGCCGAAGCCCGCCGCCCAGAACGGCCGGACATAGTGTGCATACAGCAGCAGCGCCGGCAGGAACAGCACGAGCTGCTCCATCGTGTTCTGTTGCACGCGGAAATTTCGCTCGAACTCGGGGTGGCCGCTGACGGCCGGCGCTTTGACGCCGAGCTTCACGCGCAACGTACCGACTCGGAACGAGAACCAGAAGAATTGCAGTAGTGACAGAATGGCGACGATCGTAACGTATTCCATGCCTGTTCCCCTTGTTGGCGGCCTGCCAGGCGTCGATCAGCCGGTGACTTTTGTCCGCCGGTCATTAAGATGGCTCCTGTCATGAGCACACCGGCAGCGCACACCGTCCGTCCCACGTTGGTCGACCGGACCTTCGGTATTCACCGCGGCGAAATCGTCGCCGCGGCATGGTCGTTTGCGTTGTTCTTCTGCGTGCTGTCGTCGTATTACATCCTCCGGCCGGTGCGCGAGTCAATGGGCGTCAAAAGCGGCCCGGACACGATCCAGTGGCTGTTTATGGCCTCGTTCGTGACCATGTGCGCGATCACGCCGGTCTTCGGGTGGATCGTGGCGCGCTTCCCGCGGCGGACTTTTCTGCCCTGGGTATATCTGTTTTTCATATTCAACATTCTCGCGTTCTGGGCCGCGTTCTCGGCGGCCCTCGCCAACGACTGGGACTACGTCTGGCTCGCGCGAGCCTTCTTCGTCTGGGTCAGCGTCTTCAACCTGTTCGTCGTGTCGGTGTTCTGGAGCTACATGGCGGACATCTACACGCGCGAACAGTGCCGGCGGCTGTTCGGCCCCATCTCGGCGGCTGGCAGCATCGGCGCCGGGGCCGGCAGCGCGGTGACGGGCCTGCTCGTCGTGCACATCGGATTCCAGAACGTGTTGCCGATTGCCGCGGCACTGCTCCTGATCGCCGTGTTCTGCATCGTCCGCCTGAGGGCTTGGGTCGAATCATTCGCCGACGTTGCGCACCGCGACGCGGCCACCAGCAGGAAGCCGCTGGGCGGCAATCCCTTCAGCGGCGTGACGCACGTGTTCTCTTCGAGTTACTTCAGCAACATCTCGTTCGCGTCGATTATTGCGAGCCTGCTGGGCACGGCCCTTTACATCTTCACCGCGCAACTCGTCCAAAGCACGATCCCTGGCTCGAACGAGAACACGCAATACTACGCCATGGTCAATCTGGCGATCGTAATGCTCGCCGGCTTCGGGCAATTGTTCGTCCTCCGACACCTCGTGCACCGATTCAATATCGGCGTCTCGCTCGTACTGATGCCCATCGTGTCCATCGTCGGTTTCATCCTGCTGGCGTTCGAGCCGACGCTGGCCGCCGTATCGATCCTGACGATCGTACGCCGCGGCCTGGGCTTCGCCTTCAGCAAGCCGACGACCGATATGCTCTATTCCGTCGTCACGACGGAGGAAAAGTACAAGACCAAGAACTTCATCGACACCACGGTCTACCGTTTCGGGGATATCATCGGCAGTTCCACGATCCACGGTTTCATCACTCTCGGGCTGAGCATCCCGCCGATTTCCTTCATCATGGTCCCGTTCGGAGCGGTCTGGGCGGGTATCTCGCTGTGGCTGGGCCGGGATTACCGCGACCGCGCCAGGCGCCTCAAGGAGGTCGGCATCAAGTGAACGACAGGACCTGGACACGGCGCGAGGCGCTGCTCGCGGCACTGGCAATCGCGTCGACCCCCGTCCGCGGTCTTACCGAGGAGTCGAAGATGATATCCCGAATAATTCCCGCCAGCGGAGAAGCGCTGCCCGTCATCGGGCTGGGCACATACAACGTATTCGATGTCGCCAGCACAGCCGACAACGTCGCGACTCGCAAGACGATCGTCGACATGCTGGTCGATTCGGGCGGCCGCCTGATCGACACCTCGCCGATGTACGATCGCGCCGAGAAAATCATCGGCGACATCATCGAGGCCGGCAGCGATCGCGATGCGCTGATTCTCGCGACCAAGGTCTGGACCGACGGGCGCGATGCCGGCATCGCGCAGATGCGCCGTTCGTTCGAACTGATGAACACGGATGTCATCGACCTGATGCAGGTCCATAACCTCAGGGACACGGCCACGCACATGCAAAGCATCCGCGAGCTGCAGGAGCAAGAACGCATCCGCTACAGCGGGCTCACGCATTACACGGCGAGCGCTCTCGACGCGCTGGAGTCGGCGATGCGCAGCTTCAGGCCGCAATTCATCCAGATCAATTATTCGCTCGCCGAGAGGGAGGCCGAGCGACGCGTGTTGCCGCTGGCGCAGGACATGGGCATCGCCGTATTGATCAATAGGCCCTTCCAGGCCGGGCGCCTGTTCCGCGCCGTGTCGGGGCGCGACCTGCCGGACTGGGCGCAGGTATTTGCGGCAAGCTGGGGCCAGTTTTTCCTCAAGTTCATCGTGTCTCATCCGGCCGTCACGTGCGTCATCCCGGCAACCAGCAAGCCGCGCCACATGACGGACAATCTCGCCGCCGGCTTCGGTGCGCTGCCGGATGCCGCGGCGCGGCAGCGCATGATCGAGCTCATCGAGTCACTGTGACGGCGCGCAACGCCTCGTTGCTGCGCCGCCTCGGCGCCATGCTCTACGACGCGCTGCTCGTGCTGGCCCTGCTGTTCCTCGTGACGATCCCGTTCATCGCGGCGCGGGGCGGCGAGCCCGTCGGACCGGGCAACCGGCCGTACCAGTTCATGCTGCTCGTCGCCATGTACGCGTTCTTCGTCGTCTTCTGGTGCCGTTCCGGCAGCACGCTGGGCATGCTGGCCTGGGGGCTGCGCGTGGAGACGCCGGACGGCAGGAAGCCCGGGCCGGGCCGCGCCAGCCTGCGGTTCTTCGCCGCGATCCTGTCCTGGCTCCCGCTCGGCCTCGGCTACCTCTGGCAATTGTGGGACCCGGAGAGTCTTGCCTGGCACGACCGCCTGAGCGGCACGCGGATGCGCCATTACCCGCGTCGATCGGCGTGACAGGTTAACGGATACGGTTGAGGGCGATCATCGTGAAAAGCGCCAGCGTCGCCGACGGCAACCACGCGATCACCGCGGGATCGAGGTTGAACACCTGGCCCGAATTTGCGAGCAGTTCGCTGGAGAGATAGTACGCGAGGCCGATCACGATCCCGATCATCAGGCGCGCGCCGGCGCCGCCGCTGCGAACCGAGCCGAACACGAAGGCGAGTGCCAGGACCGGCATGATCATGATCGTCGCGGTGCGGGCTATTCGATACCAGAGTTCCGTCTCGTAGCGGCCCGCATCGAGAGTGTTGCGCTTCAGATAGCGGATGTAGCTCCAGAGCCCGCGGCCGGACAGGCTCTGCGGCTTGATGAGCGAGATACCGAGCGTCTCGGCCCCGATGTCGAACGACTCGACGGCGCGCGGGGATGCGACGACCTGCACGCCGTCGTTTTTGAACTTCGTCTCGCGCACGTTTTCCAGCACCCAGCGGTCGTTGTCGTCTATGCCGGAGTTCTCCGCCGTCGTGATCGAATCGAGCGTGTTGTCGGATTGCATCCGGAACAGATAGATTCTGCCGAACTCGAACTCCGCGCTCACGCGTTCGAGGTGCATGATGACGGAGCCGTCCTTGACCCAGGTCTCGTTGCCGGATTCTTCGGCGTTCTTTCCGGAACGCGCCTCCTGGCGCATGTTGCGCGCGAAGTAGTCGAGCGGCGGGCCGATAAACTCACCGAGCAGCGCCGTAAAGACCAACAACACGGCACCCGTGATCGCCACCATGCCGGCGAGGCGTTTCACGGACAGCCCGGAAGCGCGCATTACGATGATCTCGCTGTGTGCCGCAATCCCGCCGAGTGCCAGCAGCGAACCGATGAGGGTCGCGAGCGGCATCATGGAGAATGCGCTCAGCGGCAGCCGCAGCAGCGTAAACAGGACGACCTGCGCACTCTGGTAACCGCCCTGCATGTCGTCGAGTTCGCTGATGAAGTCGAACAGCCCGGCGAGCGCCAGCAGCACGAGGAGCACGAGCGCGGTCGTCGTGATGATCGCGCGCATCATGTACTGGGTGAGGATGCCGTTCACGCCCACAGTCTCCGGAATACCGCGTTCTGTTTCGCGAGCAACCCGAATGTCAGTAACAGGACGACGCCGTGGACCCACCACAGGCCGATGAACGGCGGCACGACACCCTGTTCGATCCAGGCCTTCGATGCGCTCAACAGGTTCAGATAGATGATGAACATCAGCAATCCGATCGCCAGCCGTCCATAGCGGCCGGCACGCGGCTGCGTCTTTGCGAGCGGCACTGCGAGCAGGCCGAGGATGATCGTCGCAAGCGGCACGCTGAGGCGCCACTCCAGTTCCGCGACGTGTTCGAGGTCGTGCGACGTGAGTAGCGAGAAGATGGACATCTCGCGCGGCGTCAATTTTGGCGGATCGAGACTCGGCAAGCGATACGGGATCCCGTGCTCGGCGAATTCCATGACCCGGAATTCCGTGGTGCCGGGCACGCCTTCGTAGCGACGTCCGTTGTAGAGCACGAGATAGCGAATGTCCGGATCGTCGGACTCCTCCTGTTCGCCGCGCTGCGCAACGACGACCTCGATGGCATCGCTGTCCGGGAGTTGGCGCTGCAGGAAAACGTTGTGCAGCACGCCGCGCTTGGAGATGCTCTCGCAGTATATGACCGCGTGCCGCGGGCCCACCCCGGTGAAACGGCCGGGTTCGATGCTGGTCAGGTCGGCTTCACGGCGCGCTTCGGCGGCAATCCGGCCAACCGCCCTCAGCGATTGCGGCGTGAGTTCGATCGACAACCAGGCGACGCCCAGCGCCAACGGGATGAGCAGCCAGAGCAGCGGGCGGTAGATGCCGCCGGGGCCCACCCGACACGCCATCATCGCCGGCATCTCGCTGTCCCGATACAGGCGGCCGAGCGCCAGCATGATCGACAGGAACAGCCCGATCGGCACCAGGATCGTGAGGTACTGCGCGGCGGACAGCGCGATCATGTCGGTCACCGCGCCTTTCGGCAGGTGTCCGTTCGCCACGTCGCCGAGGGTACGGGCGAACTGGTTGGTGAGCAGGATAATCAGCAGGACGCCGGTCACACCCAGCCACGTCGAGGCGATCTCGCGGAATATATAGCGATCCAGTATGCGCCGCATGGGCCCTGATGACTGTTTAACGGCTCCAGAGGAATCGGTTAGACTACCGCTTTTATTTTGCGCGGGACAGTCCCGGGCTCGCAGGGCGAACCCGGGTTCCGGCCAACAATAACAAGACTCTCTTATGGACTATTTCACTACTACCGGTGATGCCTCTCAGCGCGCCGTGGATTGTGTCATCGTCGGCGTATACGACCGCGGACTCGGCAAGAGCGCGGCTCAGATCGACGCCGCGAGCAAAGGCCTGATCCGCAAGCAGCTGAAAAGTAATGATATCCCGACCCAGCTCGGGCGCTGCGTCGTGCTAGGCAACGTGCCCGGCGTCCGCGCCCCGCGGGTGGCCGTCGTCGGCCTCGGCGCTGCCGATGCCTTCGGCAAGCCGCAATATCAGCGCGCCGTGCAGGCGGCGCTGCAGGCGATCTCGCAGACGAGTTGTCGCCGCATCCTGGTCGGACTCACCCTCGAGGATGCCGGCGGCGCGGATGTGTATTACCTCGCGCGTTACACCGCGCAGGCCGTCGGCGAGGCGATGTACCGCTTCACTGCGATGAAGAGCGGCAAGAAACCGCCGGTCATGCCGCTCGCCAGGGTCGGTCTCACGATCGCAGCCCGTGGCGACGCTGCACGCACGCTGCGCGGCGCCCGGCACGGCGAAGCGATCGCGGAAGGCGTCACGCTCGCACGCGAACTCGGCAACCTGCCGGCCAACGTCTGCACGCCGAGCTACCTCGCCCGCACCGCGCAGAAGCTCGCACGCGACAATGCGAAGCTGCAGACTACCGTCCTCAACGAGACACAAATGAAGCGTCTCGGGATGCATTCCCTGCTCTCGGTCACCGCGGGTAGCGTCGAACCGGCCAAGTTCATCGTCATCAAGTATCGCGGCAAGGCGCGCGCGAAACCCGTCGTGCTGGTCGGCAAGGGAGTGACATTCGATTCCGGCGGCATTTCGCTCAAGCCCGGCCCGGCGATGGACGAGATGAAATATGACATGTGCGGTGCGGCGGCCGTCATCGCGACGGTCGCGACCGTCGCCCGACTCGGGTTGCCGATCAACGTCAACGTCATCGTGCCGACCGTCGAGAACCTGCCGAGCGGCTCGGCCACCAAGCCCGGCGACATTGTCAAGAGCCTGTCCGGACAGACCATCGAGATCCTGAACACGGATGCGGAAGGCCGGCTGATCCTCTGTGACGCGCTGACCTATTCGCGCCGTTTCGATCCCGATACCGTGATCGACGTGGCGACTCTGACCGGCGCGTGCGTGATCGCGCTCGGCCATCACCTGACCGGCGTAATGAGTAACAACGACGAGCTCGCACAGGAAGTCCTGCGTGCCGGCATCGCCGCGGAGGATCGCGGCTGGCACTTGCCGCTGGGCGAGGACTACGCGGACCAGCTCAAGAGCAATTTCGCGGACTTCGCCAACGTCGGCGGCCGCGATGCTGGCGCGATTACCGCGGGCTGTTTCCTCGGCAACTTCACCGGCGGTCTCAGCTGGGCGCATCTCGACATAGCGGGCACGGCGTGGAAATCGGGTAGACAAAAGGGTTCGACGGGGCGGCCGGTGCCGATGCTGGCAGAGTTTCTGCTCGCCCGCGCCGGCGCACTGCCGTAGGGCCCGTCACGCAATGGCGAGGGTCGATTTCTACGTACTGCAGCAGGCCGGCCCGCAACACCGGCAATCCTTCGCCTGCCGACTGGCCGAGAAGGCCTACCGGCTGGATCACTCCGTGCTGATCATGGCACCGAGCGCAGCGGACGCGGAACGTCTCGATGAGCTGTTGTGGACTTTCCGCGACGGCAGTTTCGTGCCGCATCATCGGATCGCGGCCGCGACAGGAGAGCTCGAATCGCCCGTGACCATCGGTTGCGTCGGCGACCCCGCCCCACCCGGCGACCTTCTGATCAATCTCTGCGACGAGATACCTGCCTGCGCCGATGCTTTCCCGCGCGTCGCCGAACTTGTAACCTCCGACGAGGAGTGCAGGCAAAAGAGCCGCCAGCGATTCGCAGCCTATCGTGAACGGGGAGACACGCTCGAGACACACAGGGTCTGAGCTGAACGCTCCGCGCAACCGATGCTAAAGTCCTATCAGCCCCAAGACATCGAGCAGCGCGTGTATGCGCGCTGGGAAGAGCAAGGTTATTTCGCACCGCGCGGCGACGGCGAGCCCTATTGCATCATGATCCCGCCGCCGAACGTGACCGGCACGCTGCACATGGGCCACGCGTTCCAGGACACCATCATGGACGCCCTCACCCGGTACAAGCGGATGATGGGCTTTCGCGCCCTGTGGCAGCCGGGCATGGACCACGCCGGTATCGCCACGCAGATGGTCGTCGAGCGGCTGCTCGCCGGCGAGGGGAGTTCCCGGCGCGAACTCGGCAGGAAAGCGTTCGTTGCGCGTGTCTGGCAGTGGAAAGACCAGTCCGGCGGCCAGATCGCGCGCCAGCTTCGCCGCATGGGCGCGTCCGTCGACTGGAGCCGCGACCGATTTACCATGGACGAGGGTTTGTCGGATGCCGTGTCCGAGGTATTCGTACGGCTCTACGAGGACGGCCTCATCTACCGCGGCAAGCGCCTGGTCAACTGGGACCCGGTGCTGCACACGGCATTGTCGGATCTCGAAGTGCTGTCCGCCGACGAGGACGGCCAGCTCTGGCATTTCCGCTATCCGCTCGCTTCCGGCAAGGGGTATCTCGTGGTCGCGACGACGCGGCCGGAAACGATGCTCGGCGACAGCGCCGTCGCCGTGCACCCGGAGGACGAGCGCTATCGCAACCTGGTCGGCCAGGACGTCCTGCTGCCGATCGTCGGGCGACGTATCCCAATCATCGCCGACGATTACGTCGATCCGGAGTTCGGCACCGGCTGCGTCAAGATCACGCCCGCCCACGACTTCAACGACTACGAGATTGGCAAGCGGCACGATCTGCCGATGTACAACATCCTGACCGACGACGCGGCCCTGAATGACAGCGTGCCGGAGGTCTACCGCGACATGGACCGCTTCAGGGCCCGCAAGGCCATCGTCGCCGAATTCAAGACGCAGGGTCTGCTCGACAAGGTCGAGGACTACGTCGTAAAGATCCCGCGGGGCGACCGCAGCGGCGCCGTCGTCGAGCCGTACCTGACCGACCAGTGGTACGTCGACGTGAAGCCGCTCGCGGCACCGGCCATCGAAGCCGTGGAATCCGGTCGCATCCGCTTCGTGCCGGACAACTGGTCGAAGACCTATTTCGAATGGATGCACAACATCCAGGACTGGTGCATCAGCCGCCAGCTCTGGTGGGGCCACCGGATCCCGGCCTGGTACGACGCCGACGGCAAGGTCTACGTCGGCCGCGACGAGGCGGATGCTCGCAAGCGTGCCGGCATCGGCCCGGACGTCACCCTGGAGCGGGACGACGACGTCCTCGACACGTGGTTTTCGTCCGCACTTTGGCCGTTCAGCACGCTGGGCTGGCCAGAGCAGACGGCCGAGCTCGACGAGTTCTATCCGGGCAGCGTGCTCGTGACCGGTTTCGACATCATCTTCTTCTGGGTCGCGCGCATGATCATGATGGGCCTGAAGTTCATGGGTGACGTGCCGTTCCACGAGGTCTACATCCACGGCCTGATCCGCGACCAGGACGGTCAGAAGATGTCGAAGTCGAAGGGTAACGTGCTCGACCCGCTGGACCTGATCGACGGCGTCGGCCTCGATGCGCTACTGGAGAAGCGGACGACCGGTCTGATGCAGGAGCACCTGAAGCCGCAGATCGAACGCGCGACGCGCAAGCAGTTCCCTAACGGCATCGAAGCCTACGGTTGCGATGCGCTGCGCTTCACCTTCGCCGCGCTGGCGACGACGGGCCGCGACATCCGCTTCGACCTCGGACGCGTCGAGGGCTACAAGAATTTCTGCAACAAGCTCTGGAACGCGGCGCGCTACGTCCTTATGAACACGGACACGCCCATCGACGGCCAGGCCGAATTCTCTGCCGCGGACCGCTGGATCCGGGCCCGGCTCGGCGCGACGGTAGCGGAAGTACATCGCCATTTCGAGACCTACCGGCTCGATCTGGCGGCACAGGCCATCTACGAATTCACCTGGCACGAGTTCTGCGACTGGTACCTCGAGTTGTCCAAGCCCGTATTGCAGTCGGACGACGCGTCGGCACCGCAACAGCGCGGCACCCGCCGAACGCTGCTCGAAGTCCTGGAAGCGCTGCTGAGACTCGTGCATCCGCTGATGCCGTTCATTACCGAGGAGATCTGGCAACAGGTTGCGCCGCGCGCAGGAATCGAGGGCGAGACGATCATGCTCAGGCCCTATCCCGAGACCGGGACAGACGCCGTCGGCGGCGAGGACGTCGACGACATCGAATGGGTCCGGCAGTTCATCCTGGGAATCCGGCAGATTCGCGGCGAAATGGACATTTCGCCGGGCAAAGCGCTGCCGGTAATCTTGCAGAACGCCCACGCTACAGACGTCGCGCGTGCCGATCGCTATGCAAGACTGCTCGCGTTCGTGGGTCGCGTCGAATCCGTCACGCCGCTCGCCGACGGTGCAGAACCGCCGGCGGCCGCGACGGCACTGCTGGGCGACATGCGCCTGCTCGTGCCGATGAAAGGCATCATCGACGTCGACGCCGAGCGTGCCCGCCTCACCAAACTGCGCGACAAGGGGCAGGCGGACCTGGCGAGGTCGCAGGGCAAACTCGGCAACGAGAACTTCGTGCACAACGCTCCGCCGGACGTCGTGCAAAAGGAACGGGAGCGCGTTGCCGAACTCGAGCGGACCATCGCACAGCTCGACGAACAGCTCGGAAAATTGTCGGATCTCGAGTAGACGACGGAAAATCTGAGCACTGCATCACAGTCTGACGGGCACCTTATGCAAACCGGCCGGGCAGCCGCGAGGATTTGCCAAAACGCTGGCATACTCGGACCCTGAGCCGGGGATTCAGCCCGGAAGAGGTAACACGCATGCAGGGCCAAAGCTCGCTGGAACAACTGCCGATAGCCGAGGATGCGGACCGATCCGCGCTCGACCGTGCCCGTGCTGCGCTGGGCACGATCATCCTCGGCAAGGACGACCGCATCGCGCTGGCCCTGTCCTGCCTGCTGGCGCGCGGCCATCTGCTGATCGAAGACCTGCCCGGTCTCGGCAAGACCATGCTCGCGCAGGCGCTGGCGCGCGTACTGGGCCTCTCCTTCCGGCGCATACAGTTCACGAGCGACCTGCTGCCGGCGGACATCGTCGGCGTGTCCGTGTTCCGGCGCGACACGAGCGAGTTCGAGTTTCAGCCAGGCCCGATCTTCTCGCAACTCATCCTCGCCGACGAAGTCAATCGTGCAACGCCCAAAGCGCAGAGTGCTCTGCTGGAGGCGATGGAGGAATGCCAGGTCTCCGTAGACGGCAACACCCGCCGACTGCCCGAGCCGTTCTTCGTCGTCGCGACGCAGAACCCGGCGGACCAGATCGGCACATTTCCGTTGCCGGAGTCGCAACTCGACCGCTTCCTGATGCGTCTCGACCTCGGCTATCCGAACGAGGAGGATGAGCGCGAGTTGATCACCGGCGAAGACCGCCGCACGATGTTGAACGGCATCGATGCCGTCGCGACGCCGGCTGCCCTGCAAGCCCTGCAACGCGCGGCCGCAGGCGTGCATCTCAGCGAACCGCTCGTCGATTATGTGCAGGCGCTGGTACGGCGTACCCGGGAATCGCCCGACATCGACATCGGTTTGTCACCGCGCGGCGCGCAGGCGCTGGTCGCGGCGGCGCGGGCGCATGCCTGGGTCGAGCACCATGCGGGCGTCTATCCGGACGACATCCAGGCGGTTTTCGCATCCGTCGCGGGACATCGCCTGAAACCGGCCGGCAACACGACCTATCGGTCCGCCGCCGAACTCTGCCAGCATGTTCTCGATACCGTGGCCATTCCCTAGCGCCCGGCCCCGCTACACGGCGCGTTTGTCGGCTGCCGCCCTCGGCCGTGCCCGCGGCTGGGCCCTCAAGCGGCAGGGCATCGATCAGCCACTCACGCGCTTGCGCCCCGGGCGCGTGTACATCCTGCCCACCGGCGTCGGTCTCGTGTTTGCGCTGATGACCTTCGCGATGTTGCTCGGCTCGATGAATTACAACAACAACCTTTCGTTCCTGCTGACGTTCCTGCTCGCCGGACTGGGATTCGTGGCGATGCACCAGTGTCAGCGCAATCTCGTCGGCCTGGAGATCGCCTTCGCCGGCGTCGAACCGGTCTTCGCCGGCCAGCCGGCCCGGTTCCGTATCGCCGTCACCAACCACTCCAAAAACGCGCGCCGCTACATCCGGCTCAATATCGACTCGACGTTCAGCGTGGCCGAGGATCTGGCGCCCGGCGAAAGCAAGCTGTTCACGTTGCCGGTTCCGACCGAGCGGCGGGGCTGGCTCGCGCTCGAGCGCTTCGGCATTCGCACGCTGTACCCTTTCGAACTCTTCCGTGCCTGGGCGTGGCTGCACATGGACCTCCGCGGACTCGTCTATCCGCAACCGGCCGGGCACGCGCCTCTGCCGCCGCCGACGCAGACGGCGCGCGGGCACCGCCAGCACGACGCCCGGGGCGAAGAGGATTTCGCAGGCCTGCGGCGGTTCCACGTCGGCGACTCGCCGCGCCACGTCGCGTGGAAGGCCTATGCCCGCAGCGGGCAGCTCCTGTCGAAACGGTTCGCGGGCGCGGATACCAGCAGTCAGTGGTTCGACATCGACGCCGTGCCGGCGCCCGACCTGGAGGCACGCCTGTCGATACTCACGCGCTGGGTGCTGGACGCCGACCGTAGCCGCGAGGACTACGGCCTCAGGCTCGGCAACTCGAGGCTCGGCCCCGCCCACGGCGACGCGCACCGGCGGCGCTGTCTCGAGGCGCTGGCACTCTATGGTCAGGATGCCGAGCGTGGCTAGACCGCGCGGTACCGACGGTTCCCTGCTGGCGAGCCTGCCCTGGACGCTGGTGGCGCTGGCCGTCGCGCTGGTCCCGCACGTGCCGTATCTGCCGATCTGGATTACCGGTGCGGCGGTCTGCTGTGGTGCCTGGCGTTACCTGATCGAACGGCGGCGCCGCCCGCTCCCCTCGCCCTGGTTGCGTGCGGCACTGGCGCTCGTCAGCTTCCTCGGTGTGCTTTTCGTCTACTCGTCCATCAGTGGCGTCGGGCCGGGTTCCGCCCTGCTTGCGATCATGGCCTCGCTGAAACTCCTCGAGACGCGGCAGCGGCGCGACCAGTTCGTGCTGCTGTTCATCTCGATATTCCTCGTGATGTCGTCATTGCTGCGCGAACAATACCTCTGGTCGTTGCCTTACCTGGTCGTATCTGTGCTGATGATCATGACGGCCTGGCTGCGCACTTCGGCGACGCCGCAGGAGTCGGCCCGCGACAGTATCCGCGCCGGGAGCCGGCTCGTGATGTACGCGGCGCCCGTTGCGATCGCAATGTGGGTCTTCTTCCCGCGCATCGCCACACCGTTCTGGTCCGTGCCGATCGACACCAGCTCCGGGGTTACCGGCCTCAGCGAGACGATGAGCCCGGGGGATATCAGCTCGCTGTCGCGGTCGGACGCGGTCGCTTTCCGCGTGACCTTCGCCGACGCGGTGCCACCGCCGCAGGAGCGTTACTGGCGGGGTATCGTGCTCACACAATTCAACGGACGCAGCTGGTCTGGTAGCGAACCGCTGTTCGGCGGCGACCGCGGCGACGTGCAATATCTCGGCGACCCGATTCGCTACCGGATCACGCTCGAGCCGACGCGCCAGCAGTGGGTGTTCGCCCTCGACATGCCGTACGGCTGGGACCTGCCGCGCACCCAGCTCGTGCAGAACCAGCAGCTCGCACGTATCCGGCCGATCGACCAGCGTATCGCCTACAACGTGATTTCCTACGTTCAGTACCGTTCGGGCCGGTCGCTGCGCGATCCTTTCCGGCACTGGTACATGCACGTGCCGCCGGGCAGCAACCCGCAGACCGCCGATTTCGCGCGCGACCTGCGGGCCAGCGTGAGGTCGGACAAGGCCTACATCGATGCCGTGCTCCGCAAGTTTCACGACGAACCCTACTTCTACACGCTGGAACCCCCGCCGCTCGGCAGCCAGCCGGTGGACCGCTTCCTGTTCGATACCCGGCGCGGCTTCTGCGAGCACTACGCATCCGCGTTTGCGGTGTTGATGCGCGAGGCCGGTATCCCTGCACGCGTCGTGCTGGGCTACCAGGGCGGCGAGGTGAATCCGCTGGGCAACTACATGATCGTCCGCCAGTCCGACGCGCATGCCTGGACCGAGGTGTGGCTCGACGAGTCGGGCTGGACGCGCGTCGATCCGACGTCCGCCATCGCACCCGAGCGCGTGGAGGTCGGCGGCGGCGCCGGGATCGGCGCCGTGGATTCGGTCTGGGGATTGGCGGGACCGGCGGCGCTGTGGCATCGGCTGGGCCTGACCGTCGACGCCATCAATGCCAGGTGGAACGACTGGATCCTGGCTTACGGCCCCGATAACCAGAACCGTTTCATGCGCTGGCTGGGAATGGACGATCCCGGCTGGCGGCAGATGTTGCTCACTCTCGTGGC
>Ga0210095_1000196_pt1 | contig 17989 bp, 11 predicted proteins | sample China_Galinas_PW_FD_184861 | JGI IMG/M metagenome (GOLD analysis project Ga0210095, IMG submission 184861) | Wetland microbial communities from San Francisco Bay, California, USA, that impact long-term carbon sequestration - China_Galinas_PWA_D1... | ecosystem: Environmental > Aquatic > Marine >...
ACCAATTTTCTACCCCCTCTTTTGCTGCTAATAAATAATTTGAAACAATTATTTTCAATCTCGTGAGTTCCTTAAGATCTTTTTCAATATCTCCAATATTTGTTAATTCCAGAACAGATAGATAAATACCTCTAATATCATCCTTGATACTTCTAGGGACATCAGAATTTATTATAATTGCGCCAGTTGTCAAAATAAATGAATAATTACCTTTATAAAAAGCTTCATTAAAAATGGCTTTTAAATATTCTTTATTTGTAATAAGTGCATAAAGTGTATTATTGAAGTTTTTTATTTCTAATGTAAGTATTTCAGCATCATTTATTGTTTGTGGATAAATTTTCGAGTTTTTGCCCTTAGTTAATAAATCCAATTCTTCATTTAATTTTTGATATAAGACATTAAAATCAGAAATGATTTGATTTTGAGTCTTAACAGAGTCGAGGAAACCCTTCTTTATCAGTAATAATTCATTCTCAAAGTTCATATTTATTATTATGCTTTTATTTTATACTTTATAATTTAAGTCTATTTAAATAAAAAACCCCACTAAAAAAGAGGATTTTTTTGTGGGCTGATAGAACGGGATGCGTTGCTAGCTTTGTTTTTTGATTGTTTTTAATAGCTATGAGCGTGGCGTGACCAAATTTTGACCAACGAGCTTTGAATTAGGCATTTAAAAGGAAGGTCTTTGGAATGAATTAGCAGATTTAAATTACCAAGAAGTCGTTTAACATTAAAATTACTCATAGCACGATACCCCAATTGATTTTGGAGGTTTTATTGTTAGTACACTTTTTTCATGCTCATAGGATGGTATGAATAACAAAAATTGTTTACTAAACAAAAATAAATTTTGAAATACTTAAGTAGGTGACCATATATAATTAGCAAACAGACTCGAGAGAAATCAATTATTGTATAAAAATAAAAGATTTCTCACTCACGCAAATTCAGGTCCACTTGTTAATAATAATTCTTACGATAACTTATCTTACAATTAATTGCAACGGGTTTTTTATAACCATGTATTTTTTTGCTGCATTTTTTACATCGTTCAGAGTAACATTTCTCAAAGCTTTGAGGAATTGTTTGTCATAATTATAATCGTTTTCAAAATAGAGAGAGTAATCCAGGTAATATGCCTGGTTAATGCTCGAAAGTCTTCTGAACATCATCCTTCCCAGGTACATATTAATTGATTTTTCAAGTTCATCCTGAGTCAATTTATCAATCGCAGTTTCTTTAAAAAATCCCGGGTATTGCTGAACAAGCTTATCTACATTTTGTGGACGTGTTCCCTGTGAGATATAAAACAGCGCTTTATCTTTTATCACATTTATACCCGCACTCATATGATATGCCATCCCTTGCTTTTCCCTGATATCAAAAACGATATCGTTGGATAGTACAAGAGAAAGTGCCTGTAAAGCTGGCGCATCTTTGGGATCTATGTGTTTAATAAATCCCCAGAATAAATATGATCTCTCGCCACCTCCGGCTGTGTCAATGGTTACGGGTTTGTCTGGCATTTTGTATGTCTGAGTAAATACCGGTGGCTCGCTAGCAGCTGGTCTACCGGTAAAATCAGCAAAAAGGGAATTTACAGTTTCTGGACTACCCGGCGATACTACAGAAACTATCATATTTGCGGGATTAAAATATTCCCTGGCAAATGCCAGCAGATTTTTATATGTAAGTGTTGGTTTGTTATCAGAATACGGATCGGGCTGAAAAACTAATGATTTATATTTTGCATCAAAAAGTTTTTTAGCTTTGTCGCCGCCCATCGACATCATTGCAATGCCTTTATATTTCTCAACTGCTTTTTTAAATTCCGCTTCAGTTGGGACGAAATTTTTTATTTGTCCGTTTATATATTTTATTGCGCCAGCTAAATCATCGGCCAATCCTTCTGCTCTTATGTAACCGAAATCGGGATGCAAATAAATATTATCCATCGGTATGTATGGATTGTCATTTACTGTATATGTAAAGCCAAATCTTTTACTGATACTTTTATTAGCGTCAGAAGTTAACCGCTGGTTAAGACAATCGTGCAAAATTTCTGACGCGTCTTTACCATATTTAGACTCCAGCGGAGCCTTATGCTTTACTAAATAATGAATCGCCAAAAGATTGCTGGCTTCATTCTGAACGACAATTAATTCTTTCCCTGTTGCATCATCTTTAAAGAGTCTTGAGTTACCGGAAACTCCGGTCTTTTCTTTTCCTTCTTTATTTATTGGGGACTGAATTATGATTTTAGACGGGGATTTTAGTTTAAGCCCGGCGATTGATTTTGCTGCATCGGAATATCCGTTTCCGTTAAATGATGCGAGTACTGATTCTAACCCTTCTTTAACTATCTGATCTGAGTTATAAATTCCGAACATATGCGGTTTCTCAATATTTTTTAAGAAATCGGTACGTTCTTTTGTTGCTTCGGATTTTACAGTTCCATTGGGTAACATAAAATCTAAACCACTTATTTTCTTCTTAACAGAATTTACTATGGCATTTATGTCAGTATCCTTTTTGTCCAACGTTACTTTTACCTCAACATAATTAGACAGGGGAGAAGGGCGGACAGACAATTTTATTGATTTAATTTTTTTAGGAAATTCTTTTTTTAACGAAGTTTGGAACTCAATTTGCTTCTTTACGAAAATTGTTTCCATCAACTGGAAACCTCCGGTTTTTTCGCCTTCCGGTAATTTATAAAACAATTGTATTACTTTATCCAATCCTTCATAGAAACGATGGGATGTAAGGTTTTCATTGTTGGATCCTAAATTTGGTTTTTGAAATCCTGTTGCCCATTCCGGGTTTGTGTCGTGAATTACATTCCCCGGTTTTGCTTTACCGTATATTTCGTTAATTAACGAAAACATTTCTGCAGTTTTAAAATTTCCTATCACACTTAAAATCATATTATTAGGCACATAATTATTCTTATAAAAAGAATTTACCCCGTCGCGCGACATTGACTCAATGGTTGAATATGTCCCGAGTGTTGGTAATGAAAGAGCGTGTCCGGGATACAAAACAGAAATCGTATTCCTTTCAAGCTGGTCATCAGGATCAGCTATGCTTTTGGAAATTTCTTCCAGCACAATACCTTTTTCTTTCTTAAATTTTTCTTCCGGCAGGGTTGAATTAAAAAGCATATCCGCCTGAATCTCTAATCCTTTTTTAATATTTTCTGCAGGAGTAACCATCATAAAATCGGCGTAGTAATTATCTGTGTGAGCATTATTATATCCGCCAATGCGGTCAACATCATCATATAATTCTTTTTGACTGCGTGTAGTTGTTCCGTTAAATAAAAGATGTTCGAGCATGTGGCTCATACCGCTTGTCGAAAAATTTTCGTACGCTGACCCAATTTTAATTACAACATTTGCGCCCACCATTGGAAGGGCAGGGTTCTCAATCAGAAGCACTTTCATTCCATTGTCTAATTGATAAATTGTAATCCCTTTAGGTAATTGTTGAACTTTTGCAGCGGGTTGATTATTCTGTAATTCCGGAAAAGCATAATTGGATTGAGTCAGCGCAGCTATTCCAATAAATAAAATGGCATAGAATAAAATTGATATTTTTTCCCTCATCACCTCTCTCTCCCTGTTTTCAATATGAATAATGCACTTACCAAATTTAATTAAATTTTATTGATTATATAACAATTTGCAAAGATCAATATTTATTTTATAATAATAGAGAAGCCGTTTTATTAACAGCAACTGAAATGTTCTAAATGAAAAGTATAATGCATTAAAATGGTTTACAAACCGTCCATTGCTAGGAGAAATAAAAAACCCCGCAAAAAGCGAGGTTTTTTTTGTTTGCGGAGAGGGCGGGATTCGAACCCGCGATACCAGTTTCCCAGTATGACGGTTTAGCAAACCGTTGGTTTCAGCCACTCACCCACCTCTCCGGAGCTGAATTTCTAATTATTATTTCGTCTATTTATTTTAATAAACTCTTAAAAGCTTCACCACTTTTATATTTCTTTATTTGCATTTCTCTTTTGAACGCTTCGGATTTACTCAAATATTCCTCGGCGTAAACCAACTCCCAGGGCACATATGCTTTTGTAGACTTTACTTTACCTGCATTATGGGTTCTAAGTCTATCTTCAATATTAGAAGTATGCCCTATATAATATCTATTAGATTTTCTACTTCTTAAGATATAAACAATAAACATTCAAAATTGGTTTTTCCGCCTTCGGCGGAACCTCGCCAGAGGCGATGGCAGCCACTCACCCACCTCTCCGGAGCTGGAAATCAATCAAAATATTTGAATGCAAAATATATAGATTTTTAACGAAGTAAAAAAGAAATTTAAGCCACTTTTTAGTTAATTAGTTCATAAAGACTAATCTCCTGATTCTAAAAATTGTAATAGTTTCCTACAGCGCCTATTTGACTAATAGGTCCTATATATGATAGGTTAGTTTGAAAACTACATTTCTTCTCGCCTCAAAACTAGCACCGCTGAAGTAAGCACCTTTAATTAAATGATTATGATCGAAAACATTGGTGATGTATACTGATGGTTCTATGGAATGTCCATTCCCGAGATAAAATTTATATCCGGCTGAAAAATCAAATATCCAGGACGGAGTTGTATGCGCACCCTGGTTAAAATCAAATAGACCAGTTTTATATGAATAATTATCATTCCCGTTTGCGAGGCCGGATCCATATGTGCCGGTAAGATTCACAAAGTAAGTTTCCGGTTGGTAATTTAAACCGATTACGGCTGACAGCCTCTGATCGTGATCAAGATCAAAAGGCGCTGTTCCCGGATCCGCGGGCAGGAATCCTCCCGATACCGGTCCGGTTCCATAGGCGTGAATTACTGAGGAATTTATAAAGCCGGAAAACGGGCTGTTCAGTTTATGATATGTCAGCGCAAGTTCAATTCCTTTTACTTTTATTTTATTAATATTAACATTTACTCTTACAGTACTAGAACCAAGGGTCTCATCATCGAGTCCCGGGCTCGATTCTTTGTAGAACACTGACATCTTTGAATTGAATCCATTCTTCCAGTTTCTGATAAAACTAATCTCGAAAAGATTGTCCTTTTCCGGTATTGCTGGCAGGGCACTATTTCCTAGCTGCGATGCAAGGGTTCCAAGGTTTTCAATATTTGTCGGCATAAACAGTCTGTCATAGCTTAAAGAAATTGTATTGTATTCATCCACCAAAAAGCTGACCTTGGTTCGTGGGCTAAGCTGTTTCTGGTTTTGAATGCCTGGTGCGTTGTGTACATCATACCTTAGACCAAGTTCAAATTTAGTCCATTCGGTGGGATGTATTTCTGATTGAATAAAGAGCCCCAGGTCGTACCCGTTAAAATCTGAGGATACTTTCGGACCGTCACCGGAGGTGTTGAAAAACCTGAAATTATCTTTGCCGCTGGTATTGCTGAAATCAAAACCTGCCGCGTATTTAAATCTGTGTGTTAGCCTGTGATCATACTTGGCTCTTAAACCAAGAGTAGTAAATGTTCTTTTCTGATCTATCTGGTACGATGTAGTGGTATCATTTCCATAAAATGCACTTTGCGAATCATTAACATTTGGCAAATATCTTAATCCGCCTTCGCGGGCAAGGGCACCGATAAAAAGGGAAGACTCGTTGTCCGCTTCTGTGGATATTGTGTGATAGTATGAAATTGTTTGAAAAGCATTATACGTTAGCTGGTCATCAGCTGCAAATCCTTCTGCCGGATCGTAAGGAACCTGAGATTGTGTTTTACTGAAATTAAAATTACCTGTAATGTAATCATTTTCATTCAACAGGTAGTCAACTTTTCCGAAAAGAAAATAATCAAAGCCATGATCGTGGAAAAGTTGCTGTACGGGCTGGTCAATTCTTCTGTCGGTTTCCTGTCTCGAAGCAGAAATGAAATAACCAAGTTTCCCTGCATGATTACTAAGTGAAAGACTCTGCCCGTTTGAATTCAGTGATTTGAACTTACCTACTTTTTTCCCAGCTGCGCCATCTTCTGAAGTAAAATAGCTGCCTAAAAAAGAAGAAAAATCCAAATGAAAACTTCCGGAAGGTACGCGTGTCTGTACATCCATCAAGCCGGCTATTTGTCCGCCATATTCAGCGGGAAAGCCTCCAGTATAAAAAGTGACTCGCGAAATAATTTTTGGATCAACAATTTCGTTCAGACCCCCGAAGACACCAAGTGGAATAGGTACGCCATCAATCAGATAAGTAAATTCGCCGTGTTGTCCTCTTATATGGACTTCTCCAGTAGGAGCTTTTACTGCGCCTGCCAGATTCTGCTGAATTAGTGTTGTCATCTGGGCAGTTGGGGAGGCATGGTATGTCTCTCCTTCAAAAACCTGCCTGCCTGTTACTGCGTCAATTGAAGTAGTAACTCTTGGAGTATTGCTTCCACTAACGACTACTTGTCCAAGCTCGACTGATTTTTCCCCGATTAGCACTTTAAAATTATTATGTGTTTTATCTATGGTTACAGTTTTCGAATAAGTTTCATAACCTACGTAATATGTTACTAGTTTATAGCTTCCTACTGCTATATCAGTAAAGTAGGCTTTGCCCGAAGGTTTTGTAACTGCACCAGCCATGATAGTATTTTCTCTTTCGAGCATAACGTTAACTAGCTGCAATGGCTGGGAATCTTTTTTATCAAGAACCAATACCGTAATGTGAGTTGCCTCGCCTTTTTTCCCCTTTTTATACTTTGAGTAAGCTGTCACAGAAAACAAGCCAAGAATCAGTGTTAAAATCAGTAATGTATAAAAATATTTATTTAATGATATTGTCTTAAAGTTTTTCCCCGAATATAAATTGGATATCCTCATTGGTTTCCTCTGCAATTAGAAGTTGATAAAAATATTATCTGGAAGCGATAATTAATAGGCCGGACATTAAAATCAGGAAAATTGGATACTAATTTTTGCGGAAAACCTGTACTAATTTACTAACAGGATGAAATGATTCGCAGAAATCTTTTTACTCTATTCCACTTTTTAATGATACGGTCAGTTAATTTTAATTCAGGAATGAATGATTGGAGGAGCTCTGGGGGAAGTTTTGTTGTAAAGTTCCTGTACAGGTATTTTTATTTTTGCTAGTAATACTTTTGCCTCTATACAGGATAGAGTCTGTATAAAATCGGAAGAACGATAACTTTTATTGGCAATAGTTTGGGAAAACTGATGAAGGCTACAGATGGTGAAAAAATCTGTATTCAGATCTGATGCACCAGTTGAATCGGTTTGCTGGCTTACAGCATTTTTAGGATTTAAATCGTATCTATGGTGGTGTATTGTCCCGATTAGTATAAACACGAGATAAGCAGCAAGAAAAATAAACCCTGCTTTACGGCGGTATTTTAAGGAATTCTTAGGCATAATCTGAATACTAATATAATGTAGTTAGTAATACACGTCAATAGATAAATTATTTTAAGCTTTATTTTAGCCTGAAAAATTGCTTGTAAATTACTTAAAGTTTAACTTTGTTAATCAAAACCTAATCGAATTATAATCAAGAGGAAAGAATGCAGAAATTTCAGGGAGTGGATTATTATAACATAGAGTCGCTGTTATCAGAAGAAGAGATTATGATCAGGAATTCGGTCAGAGAATTTGTTTCTGATGTGGTTATTCCAATAATTGAAAAACATAACCGTGAATGCACTTTTCCAATTGACCTTGTTCCTAAGATGGGTGAACTAGGACTATTTGGTACTAATCTTCCTCAAAAATATGGCTGTGCAGAATTAAATAATGTAGCCTACGGATTAGTAATGCAGGAACTGGAAAGAGGAGATAGCGGAGTAAGGAGTTTTGTATCGGTTCAGAGTGCTTTGGTCATGTATCCAATTTACACTTTTGGTAGTGATGAGCAGAAAGATTTCTGGTTGCCCAAGCTGGCAAAAGGAGAGAAGATCGGATGTTTCGGTTTAACAGAGCCAGACTATGGTTCAAATCCCGGTGGAATGGTAACCCGGGCTGAAAAAGTTGATGGCGGCTTAAGATTGAATGGCGCTAAAATGTGGATTACAAATGGTACCATTGCAGATGTTGCAGTAGTCTGGGCAAAACTTGATGGAGTTGTGAGAGGATTCCTGGTTGAAAAAGAATTTGATGGATTTACAGCACCTGAAATGAAGGGAAAACATTCACTGAGAGCATCCGTAACTTCTGAACTTGTTTTTGATAATGTATTTATTCCTGAGAAAAATTTACTGCCCAAAACAGAAGGCCTTAAAAATGCTCTGATGTGCCTGAACCAGGCTCGATACGGAATTGCCTGGGGAGTTGTGGGTTCCATGATGGCTTGTTATGATTCTGCTTTAAATTATGCAAAATCACGAGTTCAATTCAGTAAGCCAATTGCAGCTTACCAGATGACACAAGAAAAACTGGTGTATATTTTATCAGAGATTACCAAGGCGCAATTACTTAATCTTCAGCTCGGTAGGATGAAAGACAATAAAACTATGAAGCACACCCAGGTTTCACTGGCAAAGAGAAATAATTGTGAAAAGGCACTGGAGATTGCCAGGATTTCCAGAGAGATTCTCGGAGCAAACGGGATATTGGATGAATACCCGATTATGAGGCATTCAGCTAATCTTGAATCTGTTAAGACTTACGAGGGAACTCACGAAATGCACACTTTAATTGTTGGTGAAGATATAACAGGTTATCAGGCTTTTGATTAAGGATTTATGAAGGCCACTTAATGTGGTCTTTTTTGTATTAAGAAGGAAAATGTTATGAAAACAAATTTAACAATCAGAGAAGGTTTAACATTTGATGATGTACTTCTGGAACCCGGCAAATCACACGTGCTCCCGCGAGATGTTGATATTTCGACTTATTTAACTCCTGAAATCAAATTAAATGTTCCGATTGTTTCAGCGGCGATGGATACTGTAACGGAATCTGCTTTGGCGGTAGCAATTGCCAGGGAAGGTGGGATTGGAATTCTGCACAAAAACATGACAATTGAAGAGCAATGTATTGAAATTGATAAAGTAAAGAGATCAGAAAGTGGAATGATAAGAAACCCTGTTACACTTACATCAGAAAAGACAATTGGTCACGCACTGGAACTGATGAAAAAGTATAGTATATCAGGAATACCAGTAATTGACAATAATGGAAAATTGGTTGGAATAATTACAAACAGAGATCTTAGGTTTGCACCTAATCCCAGAAGCAAAGTACAAGATTTAATGACAATTGAAAATCTTATTACTGCACCTATGGGCACAAATCTGGAAAAAGCAGAAAAGATGCTTCAAAAGTATAAAATTGAAAAATTACCCGTTGTAGACAAAAATGGTATTCTGAAAGGCCTGATCACATTTAAAGACATTCAAAAGAAAAAGAAGCACCCATTTGCATGTAAAGATGAACATGGCAGGCTCAGGGTGGGAGCAGCAGTAGGCGTAACAGCTGATACTTTAGATAGAGTAGCTTTGTTGATAAAAGCAGGTGCAGATACTATCGTGATTGATACTGCTCACGGACATTCAATGGGTGTTATTAAAACAATAAAAGAAGTCAGGAAAAAATTTAAGTATGAGCAACTAATTGCCGGTAATATAGCAACTTATGATGCAGCACTTGAACTTATGAATTGCAAGATTGATGCTGTAAAAGTTGGAATAGGGCCAGGTTCAATTTGTACGACCCGTGTTGTAGCCGGAGTTGGAGTTCCTCAAATTACTGCCATATCAGAAGCAGCCAGGGCACTAAAAGGAAAGGGTATTCCAATTATTGCCGATGGCGGAATTAAACAAACAGGTGATGTTCCAAAAGCCATTGCAGCTGGAGCAGACTCTGTCATGATAGGCGGATTATTTGCCGGTGTTGATGAAAGTCCGGGCGAAAAAGTACTTTTTGAAGGACGAAGTTTCAAAATGTATCGTGGAATGGGCTCACTTTCCGCAATGAAAAAAGGAAGCAAGGATCGCTATTTTCAGGATGCTGAAGATGATATTGCAAAATTAGTACCTGAGGGAGTAGAAGGACGAGTTCCTTTTAAAGGACCGCTTTCAGATACAGTTTACCAGCTAATAGGGGGATTGAGAGCTGCTATGGGTTACTGTGGCGTTAAAAACATACAGGGGTTAAAAACTAAATCTAAGTTTATAAAAATTACAATGGCCGGACTAAAAGAAAGCCATCCCCACGATGTAATAATTACTAAAGAGGCACCAAATTATCATTCCTGATTAATTTCTCTAATCAGGGGAAAAGCATGTAATTTATTTATTCAGATATTTTTATAATTTTCATACATATAGAACTATATCATGTTTAAAGTATTTGTTATATCATATTATTTCCCTCCCATGGGTTCAAGCGGAGTTCAGCGCACTTTAAAATTTGTAAAGTATATGAGGGGCTTTAGTTGGGAGCCTACTGTCTTGACTATTGGGGATACCGGCTATTTTGCACACGATTTATCTTTGCTAGAAGAAGCCCACAAGTCAGGGATTAAAATTGTGCGTGTAGACGGCAAAGGGATTTATTCACTCCTTGTTAGAAAGGGCACTTTAAAAATGCCCCCCGAAATTATCAGGAAAATTTTAAGTAGGTTAAGTTCTACTTTTTTTATTCCTGACAATAAGAAAGCCTGGTCCCAAAAAGCTATTGTAAAAGCAAGGGAAATATTAAAAGGTGAACATTTTAATTTAATTTTTGTAAGTGGGCCACCATTTTCAACATTTATGATGGCAAGTGAACTTAAGGAAGAATTTGATCTGCCATTGGTAGTAGATTACCGGGACCTATGGTACGGAAGCCAGTTTGCATTTTATCCAACTCCGGTCCATAAATATCTGCATAAGAAACAAGAATATAAAGTACTTAAGACGGCGGATAAAATTACAGTTACAAACAGACGGGTAAAAGAGAAAATTCTCAATTATTATAAGTTTCTTACTTTTGATGATGTTTTTATTATCCCACACGGTTATGATCCTCAGGATTTTGAAAATTTACAGCCTGTAAAAAAGTCAAATTCGAAAATGATTCTGACTTATTCTGGAATATTTTATGAATTTTTAACACCTAAATATTTCCTGAAAGCTTTTAAAAAATTAACCATTGAAAGACCTGATGTAGGGGCAAATATTGAGTTACACTTTGTCGGGCTACTCAGAAAAGAAAACGAAAGACTTATTCGTAAGCTTGGATTGCAGGAATTTGTAAAAGAATATGGCTATTTAAGTCATAGAGAGTCCCTTGTTAAAATAATTTCAAGTGATGTACTTTGGCTCATGGTGGGTAATTCGAGAAATATAGATACCCATTCTGCCGGAAAACTTTATGAATACTTTGGAACACGTAAACCAATTCTCGCTAATATTCCTGAAGGCGCATTAAAAACTGCTTTAGTAGAATATAATGCTTCGTTTATTACCAGCCCCGATAATATAAATGAAATTAAGGACGCTTTATTGAAAATTTACAGTCTATATATCTCAAATCAATTACCGGGACCTAATGAAGAATTTGTACTAAAACATAGACGTGATTTATTGACTGATCAATTGACAAAGCAATTTCAATTTTTAGTAAAAGCAGAGGTATAATGAACGTTTTATTAATTGGAGCTGGCGGCAGGGAACACGCCCTGGCTTATAAAATAAACCAAAGTAAAAAATTATCCAGACTTTATATCACGCCAGGAAATCCCGGAACTGAAAATTACGGTGAAAATGTTTCTCTTGATATTTCAGATTTTAAAAATGTTTCTGACTTTTGCAAAAATAATAAAATTGAACTGGTTGTTGTTGGGCCTGAACAGCCATTGGTTGATGGTATAGCTGATTATCTTAGTAAAGAAGGTTTATTTGTTTTTGGTCCGGACTCTAAAGCTGCTGAAATTGAGGCACATAAATCATATGCAAAATATGTAATGAAGAAATACGGAATCCCAACAGCAGACTTTATTGAATTTGAATATACCCAGCACGAAGATGCACTTAAATATTTAAAACATATTAAATATCCTGCAGTAATAAAGGCTGATGGACTTGCAGCAGGAAAGGGAGTTATTATTTGTAATAATTTCTCTGAAGCTTCTTCTGCACTGGATGAAATATTTGTCAAAAAAGTATTCGGTGTGTCAGGAGAAAAAATTGTAGTTGAAGAATTTATGACTGGTGAAGAGGCGTCAATTTTTGCCATAACGGATGGTAAAAATTTCGTTTGTCTTCCATCCTCACAGGACCATAAAAGAATAGGAGATAACGATACCGGTAAAAATACAGGTGGTATGGGGGCTTATTCCCCCGCGCCAGTAGTAAATGCTGAATTGCAAAAACAGGTTGAAAAAGATATTATAAGACCGGCTTTAGAAGGACTTAATAAAGAAGGCCGAACGTTTGTGGGATGCCTTTATGCAGGACTTATGATTACCAGTTCCGGTCCTAAAGTTGTTGAATTTAACTGTCGCTTTGGTGATCCGGAAACTCAGGCAGTTTTGCCACTTTTGGAAGGTGATTTTCTCGAATTATTATATTCTGCTGCAAAGGGAAAGCTTAATAAAAAAGCTGTTAAATACTCCGGTGGAAATTCTGTTTGCATAGTGGCCGCATCTAAGGGTTACCCGGAAGCATATGAAAAAGGATTTGCGATTACTGGTCTGGATTTGCTAAAAAATAATAATATTGTAGTATTTCAGGCAGGTACAGAAAAAAAGAATAGCCATATTGTAACTAATGGGGGAAGAGTACTTGGATTGACTGCATTTACTAAGCAAGAAGATCTAAAAAGCGCCCAGACTAAAGCTTATGAGGCAATAAAAAAGATACACTTCAAAGATATTTATTATAGGAATGATATTGGGAATAAGGCTTTTGTTAAAAAATAAATATTGCTACCAATTTATAAAAAAAGCCTCATCAATTTGAGGCTTTTTTATGTGTACCGAAGGCCGGACTCGAACCGGCACCTGGTTTAAGCCAGACTGGATTTTGAGTCCAGCGCGTCTACCAATTTCGCCACTTCGGCATTATTCCAAATTTCTTAAAAACTCTTTCCCTTTTCCTGATTTTAAAAAGATCTCTTTTTTTCTTGCTTCGATCCGCGTTTCAAAACTTTCAGAATAAATAATTCTAAACGGTCTGTAAGGTTTTGTTGTCCTTTCTCTTCCATCATTATGTCGTTTAACTCTCTTTCCTAAATCATTGGTTAAACCAACATAGATATAATTTCTTATTTCACTTTTTAGAGCATAAACAAAGAACAAAATCTTTCTAAATATTTTTCGTATATAAAATATCTATTTAATTCATTTGCTGGGCTCTGAGTCCAAGCGCGCCTGCCTGCGGTAGGCAGGTCCACCAATTTCGCCACTTCGGCTTATTGCCAATACTAATTGATTAAATAATCAGTTTCAAAAGGAAAACAAATATAAGACTTAAGTCTGCTTATATTCAAGTAAGTCAAGTGGACAATCTCTATTTCTTCTGCTGTTTCCCAATTTTTGCCCAGGTATCTCTTAAAGTAATGGTTCTGTTGAAAACAAGGTTTTCTTTAGTTGAATCCTTGCTGTCAACGCAAAAATATCCCAGTCTCTCGAATTGAAATTTATCGCCTGGATTTGCGTTGGCCAAAAATGGTTCCAGTTTCCCTGATTTATTTATTTCTAAGGAATCCGGATTTATATTATCCAGGAATGTCTTTTCTTCATCTGCTTCCGGGTCCTCTGCAGTAAAAAGCCTGTCATATAATCTGACTTCCGCATCAACTGCGTGTTGAGCAGAAACCCAGTGAATTGTTCCTTTTACTTTTCTACCGCTTTGTGCAGAACCACTTTTTGTTTCAGGATCATAAGAGCATTTTAATTTTATTATATTACCTTTCTCATCTTTTACCACTTCTTCACATTTTATTATATAAGCGTATCGTAATCTTACTTCATTACCGGGGGAGAGGCGGAAGAATTTCTTTGGAGGATCTTCCATAAAATCATTTTGCTCAATATAAATTTCCCTGGAAAACGGAACAATCCTTTTGCCCATTGATTCATCTTCAGGATTATTTACAGCTCCAAGTTCTTCAACCTGTCCATCAGGATAATTGATTATTTCTACCTTTAATGGATTTAAGACTGCCATAGCTCTTTGTGCTTTTTTATTCAGATCATCACGCAGACTATATTCCAGTAATGCCACATCGATCATATTATCGCGCTTTGCTACACCAACTCTTTCTGAAAAATCACGAATTGCTTCGGGCGTATAACCTCTCCTGCGCAAACCGGAAATGGTGGGCATTCTCGGATCATCCCAGCTTGTTACGTGCTTTTCTTCAACAAGCTGTAAGAGTTTACGTTTGCTCATTATTGTATAAGTAAGATTTAAACGCGCAAATTCTATTTGTTGTGGATAATGTATTTCCAGTTGTTCGAGACACCAGTTATAAAGCGGACGATGAATTTCAAATTCAAGTGTACAAACAGAATGAGTAATTCCTTCGATTGAATCGCTTTGGCCATGTGCCCAATCGTACATTGGATAGATACACCATTTGTCACCTGTTCTATGGTGTGAAACCTTTCTTATTCTGTAAAGTATCGGGTCCCTCAGCCACATATTAGGAGAAGTCATATCTATTTTTGCACGCAAAACGTGCTGGCCTTCTTCAAATTCACCATTTTTCATTTTAGCGAAGAGATCGAGGTTTTCTTCAACAGATCTGTTTCTGTAAGGACTTTCTTTTCCTGGTTCAGTTGGTGTACCACGAAGATCTTTTATTTGTTCGGGAGTTGAGCTATCAACATAAGCTTTACCTTTTGTAATAAGCTTAACAGCAAACTCATATAGCTTATCAAAATAATCTGAGGCAAAATATAGTCTGTCTTCCCAATCAAAGCCCAGCCATTTTATGTCCTTAATAATTGAATCGACATATTCTACATTTTCTTTTGATGGATTTGTATCATCAAAACGTAAATTGCATAAACCCTGATAATGCTCGGCAAGTCCAAAATTGAGGCAAATTGATTTAGCATGGCCGATGTGTAGATATCCATTTGGTTCGGGAGGGAAGCGTGTGTGAACTTTTTTAACTTTTCCCGTTTCAAGATCTTTATTGATAATCTCTTTTACAAAATTAGTTGCAGGAGCGTTTTCTTCTTTTTTTAATTCAGGCATATTTTATATCTAATTTAATTCCCTAATTTTTCGACTGCTCTTTGCAGTCTTGCAATAGTTTTATCTTTCCCGATAATTGAAAGAATGTCGAATAAGCCGGGGCCACCGCCAACTCCGGAAACTGACAACCTGACAGGATGAATTAATTTTCCCGTTCCAATATCCAAATTTTCCGCAGTATTTCTCAACGTACTTTCATAATCAACTTTTAGCGGGTTTTCTAATTTAGAAAACTCATCAATTAATTTTTTCAAGTATTCTGCCGAGCCCTCTTTCCATCTTTTTTTTACTACAGCCTCGTCATATTTCTTTGGTTCTTCAAAAAAGTAAAAACCATTTGTGATGAATTCATTGACAAAACTTACTCTTTCTTTCATTGCTTCTATTACTTTGAGTAAGTATTCATCGGAGTAAGTCTCATCTTTATATTTTGATTCTCTAAGATTTTCCCTTAAAAGAGCCAGTAATTTATTTTCATCCATTTTACGAAGATGTTCAGCATTTAACCAGTTTAATTTTTCTACATCGAATACAGCTCCTGATTTATTTACACGCTCGAGAGAAAATTTATCAATCATTTCCTTCATATTATAAAATTCGACATCATCACCGGCATTCCATCCAAGTAATGCAACAAAATTTACCAAAGCATCTTTCAGGTATCCTTTCTGTTTGTAATCCTCAACTGCAACATCACCCTGGCGCTTACTTAGTTTTGTTTTATCAGGATTAAGCAAAAGAGGGAGGTGAGCAAAAACTGGAATTTCCCAACCGAAAAAATTATAAAGTAAAACGTGTTTGGGCGTGGAAGAAAGCCATTCCTCACCACGAATTACGTGAGTAATCTTCATTGAATGATCATCAATAACATTTGCAAGATGATAGGTCGGATAACCATCACTTTTTATTAGTATCTGATCATCCACTACGTCGCTGTTAAATTCAACTTTGCCTCTGATAATATCAGCAAATACTATCTGTTGTCCGGGTTGTACATTCATTCTTACAACATGTGATAAATTATTCTGGATTTTTTCCTGTACCTCTTTTTCTGAAAGATTTAGACAATGCTTGTCATACTTAGGCTGCAACCCTTCTTTCTTTTGCTTCTCTCTTACCTCATTCAATCTTTCTTGCGTACAAAAGCAATAATAAGCTTTTTTCTCTTTTATTAATTTCTCAATAAGTTCTTTATAGAGGTTCAGTCTTTGTGATTGCATGTACGGACCGAAATTGCCTTCCTTCCCAGGTCCTTCGTCAAAATCAAGACCAGCCCATTTAAGAGTTGAAACCAGATTCTCAACAGCTCCTTCTACAAAACGGTTTCTGTCTGTATCTTCAATTCTTAGTATGAACTTTCCGCCTTTGTTTTTCGCAAAAAGATAATTGTACAATGCAGTACGTAAGCCGCCTACGTGTAAATAACCTGTTGGGCTGGGTGCAAATCTGACTCTTGGAATATTATTAATCATAAAATCTAAAAAAAAATTAGAAATCGAAATTCAAAATTAACGATAGGTTATTACAAATTAAACTATTTGGAAAAATAAGGGGTGCAAAAATTATAAAAAGATTTGAGGAAATCCTTTATTGAACTCCAACCTTACTCTCTGTATAATACCTAACTTTTTCAATAAATTCGTGACTGTCAATCGGTTTTGGGATATAATCTGTTGCACCGGCATCGATACATTTCTCACGATCTCCTTTCATTGCAAAAGCTGTAAGTGCTATAATCGGAGTATCTTTGTATTCATTTAGCTGTCTTATTTTTTCCGTAGCCTCAAATCCGTTCATAACAGGCATCTGCATATCCATAAGTATCAGGTTAAATTTTTGTTTTTTAACCTCGTCCAGTGCTTCAGCACCATTTTCCACAACTACAATTGATTCGAAGTTATTTTTCTTCAATAGTCTTGTTACAATTATCTGCGAATGTTTGTAATCCTCAACAAGTAAAATTTTAACAGCATCCGTCTGTTCCAGCACTTGTTCCGGCGTAGGTGGTTCATCGTATTGATTAATCATTTGATTAATAGTGTCAGCCAGATCCTCAATATTTGAGCTGCTTTTTTGTAACAGATCTGTAAACATTCCATCTATTTTTTTCAAATCTTCGGAATAATTCTCTTTACCCGTATAAATTATTATAGGAAGTTTTGCAAAGGCCGGTTTAGATTTAATTTGTTTTATAAGATCAAAGCCATTCAGCTCAGGCATATCAAGATCAATTATAGCCAAATCCAGATTCATATTTTCAATCATCTGGCTAACCTTTGATGAATGTGCTTCTGCAATTGCATTATACCCGGCTTGTTCTATTGCTTCTTTAATCAAATTTAAAGTCGGTACATCATCATCGACAATTAAAATATTTGAATCTTTTTTGAGCCTGTAACTTGTAAGAACTTCAACCAGGTATTTGTATTTTATCGGTTTTACAAAATATTCAACAGCTCCCATTAAAAATGCTTTTTGCTGTTCTGCTTCTACTGAGCATACAATTACTGGTGTATTCTTAGCGTTTTTGTGCTCACGAATTGTCTTCAACAATTCAAATCCGTTAGAATCCGGTAAAACAATATCCATTAACACGGCAAGGAAAACTTCCTTATTTATGGCTTTCAAGGCCTGTTCGGCTGAGTTTACAATTGTTGGATCATAACCCCATTTATTAAGGTAATTGCTCAATAGTTTAGAAGTTGCATAATCATCTTCAACCACCAGTACACGGTTCTTTTTACCTGTTGGTTTCGGAAGTGAGGAAAGTTGGGACTCAATTCCTGTTGCTATTTCAGCTTTGATA
>Ga0210095_1000197_pt1 | contig 17969 bp, 14 predicted proteins | sample China_Galinas_PW_FD_184861 | JGI IMG/M metagenome (GOLD analysis project Ga0210095, IMG submission 184861) | Wetland microbial communities from San Francisco Bay, California, USA, that impact long-term carbon sequestration - China_Galinas_PWA_D1... | ecosystem: Environmental > Aquatic > Marine >...
CCCCCCGCCTCGTCCACCGCCTGCAGCCCGCGCACCTCGCCCGGAGGGCGCTGCGGCTGTCGCCCGTCGTGATCGTCCCGGCCCTCGTCGCCGTGCCGCTGTGGCTCGCCGTCGCCGGCGGGCGCGGCGGCGAGGCGGCGCGCAAGGCCGACCACGACTACTGGCAGCAGAACTACGCCACCTGGCACGACGCTCCGCAGCCGGCGGTGTCCGGCGCCGACGTCGACCTCCGGCTCGAGCCGGCCGACCACGCCTTCGTCACCCACGGCAGCTTCGTGCTGACCAACGACCACGACGAGCCGCTGCGGCGCTTCGCCCTCACCGGCGGTGCCCACTGGCGCGACGTGTCCTGGACCCTCGACGGCGAGCCGTACGAGCCCGAGGACCGCTCCGGCCTCTACGTGTTCACCCCCGGCACCGGGGTCGCGGGCAGCGGCGGGCTGGCGCCCGGCGACACCGTCCGCGTCGGTTTCACGCTGTCCGGCCGCTTCCCGAACCGCATCAGCGAGAAGGCGGGCACGCTGTGGGAGCTCATCCTGCCGAGCGGCGTCGTCCTCACCAGCTTCACACCCAGCTTCGTCCCGATCGTCGGTTTCGATCGCGAGCGGGGCGTCGACGACGACAACCGGATGGACCCCCGCGAGTACCCGGCCGACTACTACCGGCAGACCGTGGTTCCGGCCCTCGCCGGCCCGCTCGCCTTCCCGGTGCGCCTCGCCGTCGACACGCCGCAGGACTACGTCGCCAACGGCGTCGGCGTCCTGGCCAGCGAGGTGATCGCGAACGGCCGGCGCAAGCGGGTCTGGGTGAGCGACCACGACGTTCGCTTCTTCAACGTCGTCGCCGGCCGCTGGGACGTCTACCGGGGCAAGAGCACCGAGATCTACTATCACCCCGGCCACGCGGTGAACGTCGCGGCGATGTCACGGGCGCTCGAGGGCGCGCGGCGGTACTACTCCGAGTGGTTCGCCCCCTACCCCTGGAGGGAGCTCCGGCTCAGCGAGTTCCCGGCCCACGCCACCTACGCCCAGGGGTTCCCGTCGAACATCACCTTCTCGGAGAACATCGGCTTCCTCACCAGGGCGGACGAGAAGACCGATGCCGTGCTGCTGGTCACCGCCCACGAGGCGGCCCACCAGTGGTGGGGGAACCTGCTGACCCCCGGCGACGGTCCCGGCGGCAACGTCCTGTCCGAGGGGATGGCCCACTTCTCGACCCTGCTGCTCTTCGAGCAGCTCGAGGGCCCGGCGGCGCGCCGGGAGCTCGCCCGGCGTTTCGAGGAGTCGTACGGCGAGCGCCGCCGCAAGGACGCCGAGCGGCCGCTGGTCGAGCTCGACGGGAGCCAGCCCGGCGACGGGGTGGCGACCTACGAGAAGGGAGGCTGGGTCTTCTGGATGCTGCTCCGCCAGATGGGCCGCGAGCGCATGCTCGCCGGCCTGCGGGCCTTCCTCGCCGACTACGCCGACAACCCCGACCACCCGCTGCTCCAGGACCTGCTCGCCACCCTGCGCCCCTTCGCCCGGGACCCGCAGGCCTTCGACGCCTTCGCCCGGCAGTGGTTCTTCGACGTCGTCCTCCCCGAGTACCGCTTCCGCGACGCCGAGCGGCAGCGGCGGGCCGACGGCACCTGGCTGGCCAGCGCGACGCTGACCAACGTCGGCACCGGTGACCTGGAGGTCGAGGTCGCCGCGGTGCGCGGCGAGCGGTCCGCCAAGCAGGAGGATGGCTACGAGGAGAGCCGCAGCCGGGTGACCCTCGGCGCCGGGGAGAGCCGGCGGGTGGCGATCGCCTGTGCCTTCGAGCCGGAACGGCTGCTGGTCGATCCGGACGTCGAGGTCCTGATGCTGTCCCGGAAACGAGCCGTGGCCGACCTGTGAGGCGCGGCCTCAGGCCCGGCCTGTCCGGTCGAGCTGCTCGAGGCTCACCTGCGGCGGTTCCGGGCACGGCGAGTGCCCCACCGGCAGGACTCTGCCACCGAACAGGTACAGGGCCGCTGCGGGGATCGCCGGAACGGCGATCTGCAGCCAGTCGGCGACGCCATACCCGCCGGGGTCCAGGGTGGTCACGGTCTCGGAGTAGAGGGCCCAGCCGTCGGGATACGGCGCGCCGTAGCGGATCCAGACGACCAGGATCGTCAGCACGATCCACAGGGCGAGCGACCAGAAGGCGAGGATCCGGTAGCTGACGCTGTCGCGGTGGCGCTTCCACCGGACGCGCGGCGCCGTCGCCAGCGTCACCAGCTCCCTGGCCTCCTTGCGGCTCAGGTCCGCGGCGGGCCGGGTCGCCAGCTCGCGGAAGCGTGACACCTCACGGGAAGTCAAGAACGGCCCCGACTCGCCGGCCGCGCGGACGTTCGGCGCCGCCAGGTAGGCGCTGGAGAGGAGGTAGAGGAGAAGCAGGACGCCGGGGACGAACAGCCAGATCCAGTGGAACAGGTAGACGGCCACCGCCAGCCCGAGGGTGATAGGCACTCCCAGAACCAGCCACTTGATCCGTTCAGCCCACCTCACGAACCCCTCCTGGAGTTCCTCACAGTTCGCGTCGGACGTGAGGCGGATCCTAGCCCGGATTTCTCAAGAAAAACTGAGAAAAGGACCGCATTTTCTGGTATAAGTGACTTGTTCACAGACACTTACATGACCAGGAAAGGGGCGGTCCTCGATGACAGACTGTACTCCTCGTCAGCTCGAGTTGCAAGGGTTCGGTGGCGGTCGCCGGATGGTAGGTGCGTTCGATGGTGGGCGGATCAGCTCGGAGGGCGGTCTGCCGCTGCTGGCGGCGGTGGAGCGGCGCACGCACCTGCTGTCGCGTTTCGCGGCGTGCTTCGTGGATGAGCGCGATGCCCGTTACATCGAGCATCCCGTCGAGCGCTTGGTGGGGCAGCGGGTACTGGGCCTCGTGCTCGGCCACGAGGACCTCGTCGACCACGACGAGCTGCGCTCGGATCCGCTGCTGGCGGCGGTTCTGGGCGTGGCGGACCCGCTCGGCCGCAATCGGCGCCAGGAGCGCGACAAGGGCCAGCCGCTGGCCGGCAAGAGCACCCTGCATCGGCTGGAGTGGGGGGCGCTGGAGACGGCCGAGGAGGACCGCTACCGGCGCATCGCGGTGGATCCGGCGGCGGTGGATCGGCTCTTGGTCGACGTCTTCCTCGACAGCCATGACACCCCGCTCGAGGAGATCGTCCTCGACTTCGACGCCACCGACGTCCCGCTCCACGGAGGCCAGGAGCGGCGCTTCTTCCACGCCTACTACGGCTGCTACTGCTACCTGCCGCTCTACATCTTCTGTGGTGACGACCTGCTGTGCGCGCGGCTGCGGCCCGCGGACATCGACGCCGCGAAGGGCAGCGTTGAGGAGCTCGAGCGGATCGTCGGCCAGATCCGCCAGCGCTGGCCCGCGGTACGGATCGTGGTGCGCGCCGACTCCGGCTTCGCCCGCGACGCCCTGATGGCCTGGTGCGAGGAGCACGAGGTCGACTTCGTGCTCGGCCTGGCGCGCAATCCGCGGCTTGAGCGGGCGCTGGAGCCGGCCTTCGAGGCGGCCGAGGAGCGGTGCGGCGAGTCCGGCCTGCCCGAGCGAGTCTACGACGCCTGGCTGCACTCGACGCTCGACAGCTGGAGCCGTCAGCGCCGGGTGATCGGCAAGGCCGAGATCACCACCCGTGGCCCCAATCCCCGCTTCATCGTCACCTCGCTCGCCGGCGACGCCGCCACGGTCTACGAGCGGATCTACTGCGCCCGCGGCGAGATGGAGAACCGCATCAAGGAGCAGCAGCTCTACCTGTTCGCCAACCGCGCCTCGGCGCACCTGATGCGCGTCAACCAGGTGCGGCTGTGGTTCTCCGCCGTCGCCTATCTCCTGCTCGCCGCGCTGCGTCGCCTCGGTCTCGCCGGCTCGCAGATGGCCCGGGCGCGCTGCGACACCATCCGGCTCCGCCTGCTCAAGATCGGTGCTCGCATCCAGGTCAGCGTGCGGCGCATCCGCGTCTCGCTCGCCAGCTCCTGCCCCTACCAGGATGTCTTCTGGCACGCCTGGGACCGACTCCAGGTCTGCTGAGCCGCACCCAATCCGCCTGGCCCGGGCAGCAGGCGCTGCCGGTGGCGGAGCTGTCTCCGCAGCGGCCGATTTCAGGCCGTTTTCACCCCTCCAACGCGAACGGAAGGCGCTCATCCGATCTCTCCGCCGTCGGCAGGCCGCCGACCAGCCCCGACGCGACCGGTACCGACCCCTCGGCCAGCTTTCTAAAGGGTGGGTGAGAAATTCGGGCTAGCGCACAACCCGGGCGCTGCGATCGGCTGGTCTCGCTCGCCCGCACCAGCCGCCTGCGCGGTGGTCGCGGCTCAGGTCCACGACCCGCGGAATCTATCGTCGGCGTTTAGGAGCGACCCGGATTCGCCGGCGACCTGCAGGTCCGGCGCCGCTAGGCCTGACCCGTACCGACCGCAACTCTCGCGTTGAAGAGTATGCAGGATCGACAGCGATCGGCTGATGTTGCCACGCTCCGAAACGGTCGCGGCCTACCGTGCGAACCGAGAGGAGTTGGCCAAGAATCGGGAGCGCCTCAAGACGTTGCGAAACTACCAGGAAAACATTGCTCAAGCCTGGGAGGAGGCAGACCCCGGAGTGCTCGGAAATGGTCTCGACCATATCTATGGGGAAGGAAAAATGTCAGGCGCGCCTCGCTGTATCGAGCCCATGACATCGTCCAATCCTGCAGAAGCTCGAGTTGGGATTTGGTGAACCTCGTATATTCTCCTTTTGAGCCGTCCCGATCCTCGCACCCTGAGCGTGCGGGCGGGAGGGAATCTGGAGGCAGCTTCCCTTCGACGAGGATGTCGAGGGTTCGTCTCGAAAGAACCGACCTTGAGTATTCGCTACCTGGAACCCAGCAGGTTCCTTCGGTTCTTCGTCGACTCGCGAGAAGACACCATCTTGATCGTCCAGACTCCCGACGGGAGGTACTCTTGTGCCGATGACAACTATGGAAACAATCCGGCGATCGACTTCCGCTCCCCAAGGGAAGGGCAATATCGGATATGGGCGGGCAGCTTTCGAAGCCTCATCGCGACCGCAACACTGGGGATCACCGAAAACGAGAGAATCGCTCCGGGCCGATGAACCTCGCACGCGACAGAGGTCGCAAGCGCCACAGCAACCCCCGATCCACGGATTCAACGACACGGTCAGCAGGCAGCGCCACCCTCCCGAGCTCCGAATCCTGGTGCCCGCCGCTGGCGCTATTTGCGCCGGTAGAGCTCGGTGGAGACGTACTTGAGGCCGGAGTCGACCGCCAGGGTGGCCACCGTCGCCGCGGGAGGCAGGGTCGCGGCGATGCGCAGCGCGACCGCCACGTTGCCGCCGCTCGAAGCCCCGGCGAAGAGGCCCTCCTCGCGGGTCAGCCGCCGTGCCATGTCGTACGCATCGGCGGAGCGGACGGTCGCCACCTCGTCGGCGAGATCCGGGTCCCACAGCGGCGGCACGAAGCCGATGCCGATCCCCTCGATACGGTGCGCGCCGCTGCGTCCCGCCGAGAGGACCGGCGACTCGGCCGGCTCGACCGCGACGATGTGCACCGCGGGGTGGCGCGCCCGCAGCACCTCGGCGACGCCGGCCAGCGAGTGGCCGGTGCCGACGCTGTGGACGAAGACGTCCACCCGGCCGGCCTGGCGCCACAGCTCCTCGCCGAGCGCGTGGTAGCCGCGGGTCATGTCCGGGTTGTTGAGCTGGTCGGTCCAGAAGGCCCCCGGCTCGCGGGCGTACCCGGCGGCCCGCTCGATCATCGCCTCGAACAGCGCCTTCGTCATCCGGCCGCGGTCGCTGGGCAGCACGGTGAGCTCGGCGCCGAGCGCCGCCATGTGGTCGAGCTTCTCGCGGCTGAAGGCGTCGGAGGAGACCAGCCGGCAGCGGTAGCCCTTCGCCGCGCACACCAGGGCCAGCGCGGGACCGGTGTTGCCGCCGGTGTACTCGACCACCGTGCCGCCGGGTGCCAACCGCCCGTCCGCCTCGGCCGCCTCGATCGCCGCCCGCGCCATGCGGTCCTTCATGCTGCCGGTCGGGTTGCCGCTCTCGACCTTGACCACCACCCGCGCGTGCCGCTCGGAGGCCAGCCGGCGCAAGGCGACCAGCGGCGTCCCCCCGATGCTGCCGAGGACGTCCGGCGAGAGCTCCGGGGCGATGGTCCTGTGGGCCGCCATCAGGCCTTCGCCCCCCACTCCGGCTCGGGATCGACGCCGAGGCCGTCGGCGAGGCGGTCGAAGTAGTTGAACAGCGCGGTGACCTGGACGATGTCGTGGATGGCGACGTCGTCGAAGCCGTGCGCGCGGAGGGCCGCGACGTCCGCGTCGCTCATCGCCGACGGGGTCCGGGTGAGGCGCACCGCGAAGTCGAGCATCGCGCGGTCGGCCGGCGCCAGCTCGGCTCGCGTGTAGTCCTCCTCCACCGCCGCGGCCAGGGCGGCGCCCGCCTCGTCGTCTGCGACCTCGTCCCGGAGGTCGTCGGCGTGCGCCCGCGTTCAGTAGAAGCAGTGATTGGCGCGCGACACCGCGGTGGCGATCATCTCGCGCCGGGCGCGGGAGAGCGGGCTCTTCTCCGAGTGCATCACCTCGACGTACAGTGCCACCGAAGCTTCGAGCACCTCCGGTCGCGGGCTCTGGATGCGCAGCACCTGGAACACCTTGCCGGCGCGGCGCACCGCCTGGCGGTAGACCTTCGCCAGCAGACCTTTCGCCTGCGACGGATCGACGGTTCGGATCCAGGCCATGGGCGCCATTGGAACCGATCGCCGGTGCGAGGTCAAATCGCCCCCGGCGCCCCGTTCTCTCCTCGCCCGGGCCGCCCGCGGCCCCCTCCGATCTCCTGGTACCCTCTGGGCGACCATCTGTCCCATCTCATCGGGGGAGCTCACCATGGCCCGGATCCTCGTGATGCCGGACGGCAACTGGCTGTCCCACGTGTCGCGGCCGTTCGAGATCGCCAAGGTGCTGCGCGACCGCGGCCACGACGTCGCGTTCGCCAGCGACGGTGAGTACATGCGCCTACCGCGCGACGCCGGGTTTCCGGTCTGCGGCGCCAGGGCCCTGGCACCGGATCACGTGCTCGCCTGCTCGCGCAGCGGCCGCGTCAACTGGTGGGACCTCGAGGAGATCGAGCGCATGGTCGACGACGAGCTACGGGTGTTCCGCGAGCTCGACCCGGACCTGGTGATCGGCGACTTCCGCCTCACCCTCAGTAGCTCCTGCGAGCGCCACGGGGTGCCCTTCGCCTCGGTGCTCAACGCCTCCTGGACCAACTACTTCGCTGCCCCGCTCCGCGCCCCCGAGCACCTCGTGGTCACGCGCCTGCTCGGCCGCTCCCTCACCACCCGCCTGCTGCCGCTGGTGAAGAGCACCATCCTGTGGCTCGACGCGCGGCCGTTCCGCCGCTACCGCCGGCGTCACGGCCTCTCCCCCCGCGGCAACATCTGGGACGTCTGGCGCGGCGACCTGAACCTGATGGTCGACACCCCGGACTACGGGCCGACCCGCGACCTGCCGGACTCCTTCCACTACGTCGGCCCCACGATCTGGGAGCCGGACCTGCCGCCACCGCCCTGGCTGGAGGAGCTCGACCCGCGGCGTCCCACCCTCTACTTCACGATGGGCAGCACCGGCCACGCCCGCTTCTTCGAGCTGGCGATGGAGCTGTTCGGCGACAGCGACTTCCAGGTGCTGATGACGACGGCCGGCATGGCGAGCTTCGACACCGTTCCGGACAACGTCTTCGTCGCCGACTTCGCACCCGGCAGCGCCCTGATGGCGATCGCCGACCTGGTGGTCTGCCAGGGCGGCAACGGCACCATCTACCAGGCCCTGCGCCACGGCGTCCCGATCATCGGCATCCCGACCATGCACGACCAGGAGTTCAACCTCGACCGCGTCGAGTCGCTCGAGGCCGGCGTCCATCTCAGCGAGCTGCGCTTCCGACCGCAGCACCTGGAGGACGCCGTCCGGCAAGTCCTCAGCGAGCCCCGCTTCCGCATCGGCGCTCGTCGCCAACAGGAGGTGCTGCGCCACTACCACGGCCCGACGCGGGCCGCCGACGCCATCGAGGCGTTTCTGGCTGCGCCTGAACCCTCCCGGAGCCGATCGAACCGCACCTGATAGCCTGCCCGCAACCATCTGATTCGAGGGCCGTTCCGTTGGACCCAGGGGAGGAGACTGTGATGCCGAGACGTTTCGACTCGAAGGCGATCTCCCGCCGGCGGCTCCTGCGCTGGGCGGCGCTCGGAGCCGGGGCGGTGCTGGCTCGGCCGGTGGCCTTCGGCGGTCCGGCCGCGGCCGCGTCGGACGGCGAGCCGTGGCGCATCGTCGTCCTCGGCGCCGGACTGGCCGGCCTGGCGGCAGGGTACGAGCTGGCGAGGGCGGGCTACGAGGTCACCGTTCTCGAGGGCCGCAGCACACCGGGAGGCCGGGTGAGGACGTTGCGCGATCCGTTCGCCGACGGCCTCTACGCCGAGGCCGGAGCCCTCGCCTTCTCCCACGCCTACCTGGAGGCCAACCGCTACATCGACGAGCTCGACCTCGAGCGGGTCGAGTTACAGCCCCCGAAACTACCTTCCCTCTACCTCCTCGGCGGGCGCCGATTCACCGCGGCCGCCGGCCAGGCGGTCGACTGGCCCTACCCGCTGACCGAGCAGGAGAGCGCGCTGGGTCCGTTTGGCCTGATGAGGAAGTACCTGGTGGAGCCGCTCGCCGCCGACCTCGCCGACCTCGACGACCCGGTTCTCGAGTGGCAGCAGACCCCGTGGCCCGGCTTCGACGAGATCTCGCTCGGCGAGCTGATGCGCCGCAACGGAGCCAGCGAAGGGGCGATCGCCCTGGTGCAGGCGACGCAGTACTTCGCCAAGCTCCCGGAGGAAACCTCCGCCGAATCGGTGGCCCTCTCCGACCTCGGGACCTTCTTCGCCGCGCCGCCGTTCGTCCTCGCCGGCGGCAACGACCGCCTGCCGGCCGCCATGGCCGCCAAGCTCGGCCGGCGAGCACACCTCGATCCTACGCAGCACGATGGAGGGCGCCCTGCGCTCCGGCGTCGACGCGGCGCGGGCGATCGACGGGGACCACGCGCGGGCGGCGGCAGCCTAGCGCCCTGTCCCGCGGCACCGACCGCGGCCGTTCGCCGGCTCAGCCACGCCGCCCGCGGGCGAGCTTGGAGGCCAACTCCTTGGCGCGCGTCCGAACCGCGGTCGGCCGCATGTCGGTCCACACCTCCTCGATGTAGTCGAGGCAGGCGCTCTCGCTGCCGCGGCGGCCGGCGTCCTTCCAGCCGAGGGGGACCGCCCGCTCGGCGGGCCACAGCGTGTACTGCTCCTCGTGGTTGATCACCTTGTAGCGGTCGGACATCCGTCACTTCCTCCTCGTGTCCACCACGACCGGCTCAGCGGCCGGCCGCGAGGACGTCGTCGACGTGGCGCCGGAAGTCGGCGCCGGTGTAGTGCTGGCGGTTCTCCTGCCAGCCGAAGGCGGGGAGCCGGCGCGCCTGGGCCGAGAACCACACGTCCCACTCGCGCCACGCCTCGCCGTCGAGGATGCCGTCGGCGTGGTAGTCCCAGCCGATCTCCCAGGTGTCGAAGAAGTCGTGCTGGTAGGCGAGGTAGCGCAACCGGTCGGCGTCGCTCAACGACTCCGGCGCCGCCCGGGCGGCGACGACGACCTCGGCCAGGCCGGGCGTCTCGATCAGCAGGTGGTCGGCCGCCTGGACACGCTGGAAGAGGATGCCGTCGGCCTGCCGGCTGCTCAGCGTGCCGGCGCGGTGGAACTCGTTCGCCGCGTAGAGCAGCGAGACGATGATCGCCAGCGCCGAGACGACCTCGGCGAGCGACGCGTAGACCTGCAGCTTCGAGGTGTCCATCGCGGGTCCTCCGAAATGGCCGATCCGGGCGCCGGGACGCGGACCAGGGACGTGTGGGTGATCGCCATGGACGCTAGCACAGGCCCGCGCTTGCCCCGGCGCCCGGTCTGTGGGAGAAAGCGCATGGAGACAACCACCCGGAGGAGACCCGACGATGACCCGACGCACCACCGTGACCACGATCGCCTGTGCTGCCCTGGCGATCGTCCTTTGCCTCGCCCTCACCACCCCTGCCGTCGCCGAGGGCAACGGCAAACGTGCCTTCGAGATCACCGACTACTACCGCACCGCCTTCGTCGGCGCGCCGGCGGTGAGCCCGGACGGGAAGCTCGTGGCCTTCACCGTCCACCGCTACGACTTCGACGCCGGCACCGACCGCACGAACCTGTGGCTGATGCACGCCGACGGCTCCGGCCAGCGGCCGATGACCCAGGGCGAGCACGGCGACGGCTCGCCGACCTTCTCGCCGGACGGCAAGCTCCTCGCCTTCGTCTCCGACCGCGGCGACGACGGGCAGCAGGTGTGGGTGATGCCGGTCGACGGCGGCGAGCCGCACCGGCTCACCGACTTCCCCGCCGGCGTCTCGGACCCGGTGTTCTCGCCCGACGGGAAGTTCCTGGCGGTGACCTCGAAGGTCTACCCGGAGTGCGGCGCCGACGCCGATTGCAACAAGAAGACCGCGGCCGACGACGACGAGGGCAAGCTCGACGTCCACGTCGCCGACGAGCTGCTCTACCGCCACTGGACCGAGTGGCGCGACGGGCGCTACAGCCACGTGCTGCTGGTCGACGCGGCGAGCGGCAAGGTGCTCCGCGACCTCACCCCGGGCCGCTGGGACAGCCCCACCTTCTCGCTCTCCGGCGCCCGCGGCTACGACTTCTCGCCGGACGGCAAGACGCTGGTCTACGTGTCGAACCACGACGAGCATCCCGCCGAGTCGACCAACGCCGACCTGTGGACGGTGCCGGTAGCGCCCGAAGGCGAGATCACCGAGACGACGGCGAAGAACCTCACCGACGCCAACGACGGCTGGGACGGCGCGCCGCTCTACTCGCCGGACGGCCGCTGGATCGCCTACCTGTCGCAACAGACGCCCGGCTACGAGTCCGACCTCTACCGCCTCGCCCTCTACGACACGCGGGCCGGCACGACGCGCTACCTCACCGGCCACGCCAACTTCGACGACTGGATCGACGAGATCGCCTGGGCCGCCGACGGCCGCTCGATCGTCTTCCAGGGCGAGCGCCACGGACGCACGCCGCTCTACCGCATCGGCATCGGCGCCGGCGGCGAGGCCGGGCCGATCGACGAGCTGTTCACCCACGCCTATCTCGACGGCTGGAAGCTGCTCGCCGGCGGCGACGAGGTGGTCTACACCCGGCGCAGCGTCGGCGAGCCCGCGGAGGTCTTCCGCCGCTCGCTGGCCGGCGGCGAGGCGACCCGATTGACCACCTTCAACGCCGACCTCGAGGCCGAGGTCGACATCCGGCCGGCCGAGGAGATGTGGGTGCAGGGCGCCGGCGACTACAAGGTGCAGGTCTTCATCGTCAAGCCGCACGACTTCGACCCGGCGAAGAAGTACCCGCTGATCCTGAACGTCCACGGCGGCCCGCAGTCGCAGTGGGCGGACGCCTACCGTGGCGACTGGCAGGTCTACCCGGGCAAGGGCTACATCGTGGCCTTCCCCAACCCCACCGGCTCGTCCGGCCACGGCCAGGACTTCCTCGACGCCATCAGCTGCGACTGGGGCGGCCGCGTGTACCAGGACCTGATGAAGGTGGCTGACGCCCTCGACCAGCTCCCCTACGTCGACACCGAGCGCGAGGGGGCGATGGGCTGGTCGTACGGCGGCTACATGATGATGTGGTTCGAGGGCCACACGAAGCGGTTCGCCGCCATCGCCTCGATGATGGGGGTCTACGACCTGCGCTCGATGTGGGGCGGCACCGAGGAGCTGTGGTTCCCCGAGCACGACCTCTGCGGCGTGCCGTGGAATTCGCCGGAGTACGAGAGGTGGACGCCGTCGGCGAGCATGGGCGAGTTCTCCACCCCGACCCTGGTGATCACCGGCGAGCGCGATTTCCGGGTGCCCTACACCCAGAGCCTGCAGTTCTTCACCGCCCTGCAGCGCAAACGGGTGCCGTCGCGGCTGGTGGTCTTCCCCAAGTCCGGCCACTGGCCCGGCTGGAAGGAGATGGCCTTCTACTACAACGCCCACCTCGACTGGTTCCACCGCTGGCTCGGCGGCGAGCCGGCCCCGTGGGACGTCCTCGGCATGGCGCGCAACCAGACCCCGGCCGGCTGGGGCAAGGACGGCGGCGACGGGGCGGAGGAGTGATCGTTCGCCTGCGATGACGGTCAGCGAGCGATGACGGCCCCCGTGCGATGACGACCCCCGTGCGATGAACAGCCTCGACGAAGGTGGCCTCGGCCGCAGCGTGGGGCTGTGGGGCGCGACCGGCATCGGCGTCGGCGCCATCGTCGGCGGCGGCATCCTGGCGCTGGCGGGCGTGGCGTTCGCGACCACCGGCCCCGGCGCGATGGTCGCCTTCGCGCTCAACGGGGTGATCGCCGCGTTGACCGCGCTGAGCTTCGCCGAGCTGGCGTCGGCGTTCCCCGAGTCCGGCGGCTCCTACACCTTCGCCAAGAAGACGCTCTCGGTGGAGGCCGCCTTCATGGTCGGCTGGGTGGTGTGGCTGGCCTCGATCGTCGCCGCCGTGCTCTATGCGCTGGGCTTCGCCGCCTTCGCCAGCTTCGCGATCGGCGAGCTGTGGCAGCTCTCCGGCGGCGCGGCGCCGGCGTGGCTCGCGGGCCGCGGTGGCCTGCTCCTCCTCGCCGTCGCCGCCACCGGATCCTACGCCCTGCTCCTCTACCGCAAGAGCGCCGGCGGCGGGCTGTGGGCGACGGTCGGCAAGGTGGTGGTCTTCCTGGTGCTGATCGCCGCCGGCCTGTGGGCCCTCCGCGACGAGACCGGAGCCGCCGTCGCCGGTCGCCTGACGCCGTTCTTCCCCGCCGGCGGGAGCGGCCTGTTGCAGGCCATGGGCTACACCTTCATCGCGCTCCAGGGGTTCGACCTGATCGCCGCGGTGGGCGGCAAGGTCCGCGACCCGCGGCGCACCATTCCGCGCGCCATGTTCCTGTCGCTCGGCCTGGCGCTCGCCATCTACCTGCCGTTCCTCTTCGTGATCGCGACCGTCGGGGTGGAGCCGGGAGGCTCGATCACCGCGCTCAGCGCCGCCGATCCCGCCACGGTGGTGGCCACCGCGGCGCGGACCTATCTCGGCCCGTTCGGATTCTGGCTGGTCATCGTGGCCGCCATCCTCTCGATGCTGTCGGCGCTGCAGGCCAACCTCCTGGCGGCGTCGCACATCGCCCTCACGATGGCGAAGGACCGCAGCCTGCCGCCCGCTCTCGGCCGCCTCGACCGCGCCACCGGCACGCCGGCGATCGCCATCCTGGTCACCGCCGCGATGGTCGTCGCCGTCCTCGTCCTGGTGCCGCAGGTGCCGGTCGCCGGCGCCGTGTCGAGCCTCATCTTCCTCATCTCCTTCGCCCTGGCGCACGGCATCAACATCCTGATCCGGCAGCGGGGAGGCGGTCCGGCCGAGGCCTTCCGGGTGCCCGGCTTTCCCCTCGTGCCGGCCGTCGGCGGCCTGGCCTGCGCCGGCCTCGCCCTCTACCAGGGCTTCGTCGAGCCGTCGGCCGGCGTCATCGCCGCGCTGTGGCTCGCATTCGGCTTCGGCCTCTACGTGTTCCGCTTCGCCCGCCGGGCGGGGGTGGTGGCGGCGGCGGCCGAAGGCCTCGACCCGGAGCTGCTGCGCCTGCGCGGGCGCGCGCCGCTGGTGCTGGTGCCGATCGCCAAGCCGGAGAGCACCGTCGCGATGGTCGAGCTGGCCAACGCGATCACGCCGCCGCGGGTGGGCCGGGTGCTCCTGCACACCGTGGTCCAGCCGCCCGGCACCTGGGAGCGCGGCAATCTCGCCGAGCAGCTCGGCGACGTCGAGACGATCCTCGACCGGGCCCTCTTCCTCTCCCTGAGCTCGGGGGTGACCCCGGAGTGGCTGACCACGGTGGCGGAGGACCCGTGGTCCGAGATCGCCCGCGTCGCCCGGGTCCACGGCTGCGAGAGCCTGCTGGTGGGGCTCGGACAGCTCAACCGCGAGACGCTGAGCACGCGGGTCGGCGGCCTCATCAACGCCGTGCAGTCGGATGTCGTGGTGCTGCGGGCTCCCGCGGGATGGACGCCGGCCTCCGCCCACCGCATCCTGGTACCGGTCGGCGGCCGGCGCGACCAGAGCGTGCTGCGCGCCCGCCTGCTGGCCAACCTGTCGCGGAGCGGGCGCCGCCACGTCACCTATCTGCGGGTGCTCGCCGAGACCGCGACGGACCGCGTCCACCGGCAGGCCGAGCGGCAGCTCTCGCTGCTCGCCGAGGACGAGTCGCCGGGTGCCTACGCGGTCCGGCTGATCCGCTCCGCCGATCCCCTGAGCGCGCTCATCGAGGCGTCGGCCGACGCCGACCTGGTCGTCGTCGGCCTGCAACGCCTGGTGCGCCGCAAGCGGACCTTCGGCGAGCTGACCCTGCGCCTCGCCACCGAGACGGCGAGCCCGCTGATCCTGATCAGCCGGCGCTAGCCGCGCCGAGGCGGCGTTCGAGCATTCCAGAGAATGCGCCGTGACGGTGGTGCGGTTGGCGGCTATACTCGCCCCACCAACAACCATCGATGAGGGAACGTGGACGTGATCGACGTACCATCACGAGCCGTGCCGCCACCTGCCCCGCCGTCCCGCCGCGGCTCCCGCGGCCGGGGTTTCCTCTGCCTCGCCCTGATGCTTCTGCTGGGCCTCGTGCAGGCGCCGCCCGCCGCCGCCCAGCAGCGTGACCGCCCGCGGCCGGAGCCGCCGCGGGCCGGCAACGACGCACCGTCCCCGGGGGCCGGCGCCGGAGGTACCGTCGCCGGCGGTGTCGCCGCGTACCACGACGCCCTCGAGGTCCTGGCCAGCGGCTCGACCACCGACGCGGTACGCCTGCTGGCCACCAGCGAGGCGGCGATGTCCGTCGAGCCCGGGAGCGGCGTGGCGCGGGCCACCGAACGGGCCCAGATGGACCTCCTCGCCGCCCTCGCCGGCCGCGACGTCGAGGCATTGCTGCCGGTCCTCGTGATGCACCTCCACCTGTTCCGCGTCCACAACGGGCGGCGCGAGTACGTCGCCGCCGGCCGCCACGCGGCCCTCATCGAGCGCGCCGCGTTGCTCTACGCCCGCGGCACCCCGCGCCACCAGGGCGACCGGGTGGCCGCCGAGGTCCTGACCGTGCTCGGCGCCGGCCTGGTGGACGGCGGCCTGCGCCGCGACGCCCGCCACATCCTCACCGAGGCGCTCGACCTGTCGCCGGTGCAGCCGGAGGCGTTGCTCGTCCTCGCCGCCGAGCGCGAGCGCGCCGGCGCCTACGAGGAGGCGGTCGGCTTCCTGCGGCGGCTGTCGATGGTGCGCGCCGGCTGGCTCGAGGCCCGCGTGCGGTTGGCGGTCAACCTGGCGCGCACCGGCGCCACCGGTGAGGCCGCCGAGCGCTTCGACGCGATGTGCGGTGACGCCGCCGCCGGCTGGGCGGCGATCATCTCCTGCGAGGAGCTGGCCCGCATGCGTCTGGCCGCCGGCGACGCCGCGGCGGCCGAGCGCATCCTGCGCGCCGCGATCGAGCGCTTCCCCGACGCCGAGCGGCTTCGCCTCGCCCTCGCCTTCACCGTCGACCGCGGCGGCGACCCGGCGGCGGCGCGGGCGCTGGTGGAGGCGCTGGCCGAGCGGCCCGCGGGGGGCGGGGAGACGCCGCGCCAGCGTTACAACCGGGGCACCGACCCGGATCACGTCGTGCAGCTTTCGGCCCGGCTGCAGGCGCGCGCCGCCGAGCGCGTGGCCAATCTGCGCGCGGCGATCGACGCGATGGCGGCCGAGGGGTGGCCGACATGATGCGCCGCGGCTGCGTCCTCCTGCTCGCCGTCGTCGCCGTCGCCGCCGCCCGGCCGGCCGCCGCCCTCGACGTGCTGATGCTCAGCCCGCGCCCCGGCCAGCCGGCCTTCGGTCTCGTCCACGTGGAGGTCGAGGTGCTGTCGGCGGAGCCGGTGGCCGAGGTCGTCTTCCGCGTCGACGGCCGGGTGGCCGCGCGGCTCGCCGAGCCGCCGTGGAGCGTCGAGATCGACGTCGGGCAGGACAACGTCGGCCACCGTTTCGAGGTCGAGGTGCGCGACGCCGTGGGCGCCACCGCGGTCGCCCGGACGACGAGCGCCGCGGTGCGCATCGACGAGGAGATCGACCTCCAGCTGCAGCAGCTCTACGTCACCGTCGAGAACTACTCGGTGCACGACCTCGCCCTCGATCGCGACGCCTTCCGCGTCTTCGACGACGGCAAGCGGCAGAAGATCGTCACCTTCGAGCGCGGCGACGCCCCGTTGACCGCCCTGCTGCTGCTCGACACCAGCGACAGCATGCGCGGCGACAAGCTGCGCACCGCCATCCAGGGGGCGGAGGTCTTCCTCTACGGGTTACGGAAGCTCGACGAGGCGCGGCTCACCCTGGTCTCCGACCGCCGCATCCGCGACTCGGCGTTCTCGAGCTCCGCCGACGAGATCACCTACGGGCTGGGCTCGGTGAGCGCCGACGGCGGCACCGCCTTGAACGACCACCTCTACTACGCCCTGCGCCTGCTCGACGGCCGCCAGGGGCGGCGGGTGGTGATCGTGCTGTCGGACGGCATCGACACCGACAGCCTGCTCTCCGCCGACGACGTGCGCTGGGCGGCGCGGCGGAGCCAGGCGATGATCTACTGGATCCGCCTGCACGACCCGCGCACGCCGGGCACCTTCTCGTCGTCGTGGCGCGACCGCGAGGAGCAGGCCGACGAGCTCGAGACGCTGGCGCGGACGGTGACCGAGAGCGGCGGCCAGGTGCACGAGATCGACGAGGTCGGCGAGGCGGCGACGGCCTTTCGCGACATCCTGCAGGAGCTGCGCCGCCAGTTCGTGCTCGGCTACTACCCGAGCCGCAACCTCGACGACGGCAGCTGGCACGCGGTCAAGGTCGCGCTGTCCGGCCGCGACGTGCGGACGCGGGACGGCTACGTCGACTACTGACCGCCGGCGGCCGCCCAGCCCTTCGGATAGGATGGCCGGAGCTGCCGCCTCCCCCGTCGATCCCGGACCCTTCCTTGCGCACCGTCCACGTCACCCGTTACGTGACACCGCTCCGCGAGGGCGGATCGCTGCCGGCGATCGTCGAGGCGGACGACGACGGACTCTACGTGCTCAAGTTCCGCGGCGCCGGGCAGGGGCCGAAGGCGCTGATCGCCGAGCTGGTGGCCGGCGAGCTGGGGCGAGCCGCCGGGCTGCCGGTGCCGGAGATCGTCTTCGTCGAGCTCGACCCCGACCTCGCCCGCACCGAGCCGGACCCGGAGATCCAGGACCTGATCCGTGCCAGCGGCGGCTTGAATCTCGGCCTCGACTACCTGCCGGGCTCTGTGGCCTTCGATCCCGCCGCGACGCAGGTGGATGCCGAGCTCGCTTCGGCGGTCGTCTGCTTCGACGCGCTGGTGACCAACGTCGACCGCACCGCGCGAAACACCAACCTGCTCCTCTGGCACCGCGAGCTGTACCTCATCGACCACGGTGCGGCGCTCTACTTCCACCACTCCTGGGACGGCTTTCTCGCCCGCAGCCGCGATCCGTTCGCCCGCATCCGCGACCACGTGCTGCTGCCCTCCGCGGCGGCGCTGGCGACGGCGCACGAGCGCCTGGTGGCGGCCCTCACGCCGGCGGTCGTCCGCTCGGTGGTCGCGACGATCCCCGATCTCTGGCTGCGGGACGAGCCGGCGTTCGCCACCGTCGGCGAGCATCGCGACGCCTACCGGGACTACCTGCTGCGGCGGCTCGAGCCGCCGTACCCCTACCTCGAGGAGGCCCTCCGTGCACGCGGCGAGCCCGTATGACTACGCCGTGATCCGCGTCGTCCCCCGGGTCGAGCGCGAAGAGTTCATCAACGCCGGCGTCATCCTCTCCTGCCCCGCCGAGGACTTCCTCGACGCGCGCATCGAGC
>Ga0210095_1000201_pt1 | contig 17751 bp, 14 predicted proteins | sample China_Galinas_PW_FD_184861 | JGI IMG/M metagenome (GOLD analysis project Ga0210095, IMG submission 184861) | Wetland microbial communities from San Francisco Bay, California, USA, that impact long-term carbon sequestration - China_Galinas_PWA_D1... | ecosystem: Environmental > Aquatic > Marine >...
GTTCAGCACCTGCCACTCCGGCGGGTACGTCCAGTAGCGCCGCGGCATGCCCATGTAGCCGAGGAAGAACTGCGGCAGGAAGGTGAGGTTGAAGCCGACGAAGATCAGGATCGCCGACACCCGCGACCAGAACGCCGGGTAGAGCCGGCCGGTCATCTTCGGCCACCAGTAGTGGAGGCCGCCGAGGTAGGCCATGATGGCGCCGCCGACCATGATGTAGTGGAAGTGGGCGACCACGAAGTAGGTGTCGTGGACGTGGATGTCGATGCCCATGGTGCTGAGCATCACCCCGGTCAGGCCGCCGATGGTGAACAGGCCGATGAAGCCGAGCGCGTAGAGCATCGGCGTCTCGCGCGAGATCGACCCCTGGTAGAGGGTGGCCGTCCAGTTGAACACCTTCACCGCCGACGGGATCGCCACCAGCATGCTGAGCACCGAGAACACCATGCCGGCGTAGGCCGACTGGCTGGCGACGAACATGTGGTGTCCCCACACCAGGAAGCCGAGCACGGCGATCGAGATCGAGGCGAAGGCGACGAAGTGGTAGCCGAACACCTTGCGCCGCGAGAAGGCCGCCACCAGCTCGGAGATCACACCCATGCCCGGCAGGATCATGATGTACACCGCCGGGTGGGAGTAGAACCAGAAGAGGTGCTGGTAGAGCACCGGGTCGCCGCCCAGCGCCGGATCGAAGATGCCCAGCTTGAACACCCGTTCCACCGCCACCAGGAGCAGCGTGATCGCCACCACAGGCGTGCCGAGCACGATGATCAGGCTGGTCGCGTAGTGGCTCCAGATGAACAGCGGCAGGCGGAACCAGGTCAACCCCGGCGCCCGCATGCGGTGGATGGTGACGATGAAGTTGAGGCCGGTGAAGATCGACGAGAAGCCGTTGATGAAGATGCCCACCAGGGTGACCACCACGTAACTGTTGGAGTAGGTGGTGGAGAACGGCGTGTAGAAGGTCCAGCCGGTGTCGACGCCGCCGGCGACGATGGCGTAGAGGGTGAGCGCGCCGGCGATGTTGTAGAGGTACCAGCTCGCCAGGTTGAGGCGCGGGAAGGCGAGGTCCTTGGCGCCGATCATGATCGGCACCAGGAAGTTGCCGAGGGTGGCCGGGATCGACGGGATGAGGAAGAAGAAGATCATCACCACGCCGTGCATGGTGAACAGCCGGTTGTAGGTGTCCGGCTGCACCAGGTCGCCGGCCGGGGTCATCAGCTCGAGGCGGATGAGCAGCGCGAAGATGGCGCCGAGACCGAAGAACAGCGTGATCGAGATCATGTAGAGGATCCCGATGCGCTTGTGGTCGCGGGTCAGCAGCCACGACTTGAGGCTCCAGCCGCCGTCGGTCAGGAAGTTGCCCCGCAGGGCTTGGCTCGATGCTTGGCTCATGGTTCGGGGTCAGCCTCCGGAAGTGGCCGTGCCGGCCGCCGGTGCGCCGGCGTCGGCGGCCTCGCCCTCTTTGCCGAGGGTCTTGATGTAGGCCACCAGGGCGTTGACCTGCTCCTCGGTGACCTGCCCCTTGAAGGTGGGCATGATCGGCTGCCAGCCCGCCACCACCTTGGCCTGCGGGCTGATGATCGATTCGCGAATGTAGGTCTCGTCGGCGATCACGGCGCGGCCGCCGACCAGCGCCACCTGCTTGCCGAACAGGCCCTCCAGCGACGGCGCCCGCGGCGCGCGGTCGGGCGGGGCGTCGGGGCCGAGGTGGCAGGTGACGCAGGCGAGCTGCTGGAACAGCTCGGCGCCGGAGGCCTGCATGGTCGGGCCGGTCTTGCCGGTCTCCAGCCAGCGCTCGTACTCCTCCGGCTCGAGCACGATCACCGAGCCCTTCATCAGCGAGTGCTCGGCACCGCAGTACTCGGCGCAGAAGAGGTGGTAGGTGCCGACCTTCGTGGGGGTGAACCACACCGTGGTGTAGCGGCCCGGCAGCACGTCGCTCTTGACCCGGAAGGAGGGCAGGTAGAAGCTGTGGATGACGTCCTCGGAGGTCATCGTCAGCTTCACCGGCTGCCCCACCGGCACGTGCAGGGTGTTGATCTCGCGCACCCCCTCCGGGTGCTGGATCTTCCACATCCACTGGCGGCCGGTGACCCAGTACTCCACCGCGTCGGCCGGCGGCCGGAAGGCGACGAAGAAGACCTTCGCTCCCCAGGCGAACATGCTGAGCGCGATGAGCAGCGGGATCACCGACCACAGCAGCTCCAGCGGCAGGGTGTTGACGTCCTTCGTCGAGCCCACCTCGCCGACGTGGCGGCGGCGGTAGTGGACGAAGAAGTAGAGGATCAGCCCGGCGATCAGCAGCGAGAAGAAGGCGCTGACGCCCAGCCACGCCAGGGTCAGGGCGTCGACCCGCCCGGCGATGGTGGAGGCTTCCTCGGGGAAGAGGGGGAAGTTCATGCTAGGCGGTCCTCGCTGACGAATCGTCGCCGCCGGCCGCGGCGCGCCGCTCGCGGCGCAGCATGACCACCACGAACCCACCGAGCAGCAGCACGGTCAGGGCGCCGCCGGCGCGCAGCAGGTTCAGGGTCGCCGCGGTGTAGCGGCCGAGGGACGGATCGTAGTGGTAGCAGTACAGCAGGATCGTGTCGATCGGGGTTCCGATGCGCTCGCCGGCGGTCTCCACCAGGCCGAGGCGCAGGTCCTTGGCCGGCTGGTCGGTGCCGAAGAAGTAGCGCGAGATCTCGCCCTCGGGGGTGACCATCACCAGGCCGGCGGCGTGGGCGAACTCGTCGCGCTCGGGGTCGTACTGGTAGCGGAAACCGATCGACTCGGTGAACGGATCGATCGACGACGGCTTGCCGGTCAGGAAGTGCCAGCCCTGCCACGCCTCGGTGCGCCCGTAGCGCGGCACGTAGCGCGAGCGCGCCGCCGCCGCCTGCTCCGGCCCCTCGTCCGGGTCGAAGCTGACGCTGACCACCTCGAAGTCGGTACCGATGGTGAGCTCCAGCGGCTTCAGGCTCTGCGCCAGGCCCGACAGCGTGAGGTCGCAGAGCATCGGGCACTCGTAGTAGACCGGCACCAGGATCACCGGCTTGCCGGCGTGGAAGTAGTCGCCCAGGCGCACCGTCTTGCCGTCGGCGTCGACGAACTCGAGATCGAGCGGGACGTGCTCGCCGAGGCGCTGGTCGAAGCCGACCTTGCCGAGCTGCGGCGGCAGCCCGCTGGCCTGGGCGTCGCTCGCCACCGCCGGCTGCGCCCGCTGCGCCGACGCCGGCACGGCGAGCAGCGCCAGCAGGGCGGCGAGCAGCACCAGGAGCGGGGCGTGGGATGCGGTTCGTGCGCTTCGATTCGACATCGTGGTTCGGGTCCTCTCCATCGGTCTCCAGGCCGGCACTCAGCCCTGGCCTCCCGCCGGCGCCGCGGCACCGTCCGCGCCACCGGCCGGCGTCGTGCCCACCGCCGCCGCGTCGGCCGGCGCCGTGCCGGTTGCCGGTGCGCCCGCGGTCGTGCCGCTCGCCGCATCGGCCTGCAGGTCGTCGCCGGCCTGCAGGTCGGGAGCGGTGGAGAGGGCGGCGCGGCTGCCGTCGAGCCCCTCCTCGGCCACCACCTCCATGGCGCGGCTGATCGGGATGCGCACCGTGCCCGCCGCCTCGTCGCGCCAGCCGTAGGACGACAGCAGGGCGTTCTCCCGCGCGCGGAGCTGCTCCATGTCGCGCTGCGGCGAGGCCTGCAGCCGCGGGCCCGGCGGCAACGCCGGCTGGCGCGCCGCGGCCAGCGGCGACGGCTCGGGCTGGCGCGCCTGGCCGCCGGCGAGCATCGACTCGTACATCCACCACATGACGAGCATGGCCACGGCGGTGGCGGCGACCAGCCCGAACACGGTGAGGCCGATGCCGCGCAGGTTGATGTCGCGGTCGACCTGGCGCTCGTGGCCGGCCGGGCGGTGGTGGGGATCGGGCTGGCTAGTCATGGCCGGAGTGCTCCTCGCCGATGGAGTCCAGGAGATGGGGGTCGTGGATCGGCAGCAGCGGGTGGCGCTTGAGCAGCCAGGCGAAGGCCGCCAGCCACAGACCGCCGACCGCCAGCGGCGCGGCGACGTCCAGCCAGTGGAGGGTCAGCTCCCGGTGATGGCTGGGAGCGATCTGCCACAGGTTGTCGAGCCAGCGCATCACCAGCAGGAAGGCCGCCACCCAGGCCAGCTGGACGGAGCGCTTCTTCAGGTTGCGCGACAGCAGCAGGGCGAACGGGACGGCGAAGTGGAAGAGCACCAGGAGCATCGCGATCACGCCCCAGCCGTGCTCGGTGCGGTGCAGGTACCACTCGATCTCCTCCGGCAGGTTGCCGGCCCAGATGATCAGGAACTGGGAGAAGGCGAAGTAGGCCCACAGCATGATGAAGGCGAAGAGGAGCTTGCCCCAGTCGTGCAGGTGGCGCGCCGCCAGCACCGAGCGCATCGGCTCCCAGCGCGCCAGGTAGACCGCCGCCAGCGCCAGGAAGGCCATCGTCGAGATGCCGGCGCCGCCGAAGAAGTAGACGCCGTAGATGGTCGAGAACCAGTGCGGCTGGAGCGACATCAGCCAGTCGAAGTAGGCGAAGGTGGTGACGAAGGCCCACAGCACCAGGCCCGGCGCCGAGACCCGGGCCATGGCGTGGACCAGCTTCGGGTCGCCGGTGCGGTCCTGGGCGAGCGACAGGCGGCGCACCCACCACGCCAGGCCGATCCACAGCGCGAAGTAGACGAAGAAGCGCAGCACGAAGAACGGCTCGTTGAGATACGCCGCCTTGTGCGCCAGGTTGGCGTCGCCGGCGGCCTCGGGGCGGGCCCACGGGTAGAGCGACGGGATGCCGGCGAGGAGCGGCAGGCTGAGCACCAGCAGCAGCGGCAGCACGCCGGCCGCCGCCTCCAGGATGCGCCGCGCCGGGATGCCCCAGGCACCGCCGGTCAGGTGGTGGATCATCGCCACCGCCAGGGCGCCGAGCGACAGGCCGAGCCACAGCGTGCAGCCGAGCAGCCACGACAGGAAGAACTGGTCGGCATCGGTCAGGTAGCCGGCGACGCAGGCCGCGGCGGCCACCACGCCGACCACCAGCCCGGCGGTCTGCAGGCGGCCCACCGCGGCGGGGGCGGCGTAGCTCGTCGAATCGGGGGAGGCCACAGTCATCGCTCTACTCGCCGTCCTCGTTCTCGCCGCCGTGGCCGGCCGGGGCTGCCTCGCCCTCCGCCGCCGCGGGAGCGCCGTCGTTCTCGTGGTCGGCGCCGGCCGCCAGCGCCTGCCTCGCCACCCCCTGGACCTCGGCGGGGAGCGCCGCCAGGCGGGCGTTCTGGGACAGCTGCAGCGCCCGGATGTAGGCGACGATGGCCCAGCGGTCCGCCACCGGGATCTGGCTGGCGTAGCTCGGCATGCGCCCGAAACCGCGGGTCATGGTGTCGAAGAAATGGCCGTCCGGCGCCTGGCGCAACCGCGCCAGGTGGTACGACGGCGGCTTGACGTAGCCGCGCTGCACGATCATGCCGTCGCCCATGCCGGTGGTGCCGTGGCACGGCGAGCAGAAGATGTCGAAGCGCTGCTGGCCGCGGCGCAGCAGCTCGGCGTCGACGTGCACGCGCTCCGGGATGTGCGCCACCAGCTCGCCCGACGCCGTGGTGCCGGCCTCGTAGGCGGTGTCCTCGTCGTAGTGGTCGCGCGCCACGGTGCCCTCGGGGAACGGCCGCATCGCCGCCTCGTTGGGATAGAGCGCGCTCTTCTCGTACGGCTCGTACTTGGCCTGGTCGTACATCGCCTGGCGCACGCGGCAGCCGGCGGCGAGCGGCAGGACCAGGACCAGGCCCAGGAGGAGGAGTCGTCGTTCAGCTCTCAACTTCCGTCACCTCGCTCGGTTCAAGGCTGCGCAGGAAGGCCTCGGTGCCCTGGCGGTCGTACTTCGGATCCTCGGCCTCGATGGCGAGGAAGAAGCGGTCGCGCGAAGCCCGCAGGAAGCGGTCCCAGTTGAACATCGGGTGATACGGCTGGGGCAGGCCGTTGAGCAGGATCATGCCGACGACGCCGCAGATCGCCGCTCCCAGGATGGTGCACTCGAAAGTCGGCACGATGAACGCCGGCCACGAGTTGAACGGGCGGCCGGCGATGTTCATCGGGTAGCGGATGACCTGGCTCCAGTACTGCAGGAAGAAGCCGCCCAGGCCGCCGAAGATGCCGCCCAGCAGGACCACCAGGGGGACCCGCGAGCGCGGCAGGTCGAGGGCCTCGTCGAGGCCGTTCACCGGGAACGGCGAGTAGGCCTCGACGCGGGTATAGCCCGCCTCGCGGGTGCGCCGTGCGGCGCGCGTCAGGTCGCCGTCGTTGGTGAACTCGGCGACCAGGCCGAAGGGACCGTCGGGGTGCTCGTAGGCGCTCATCACTCGACCTCCGTGGCGCCGCGCTTGTGGGCCACCAGGTGCCGCATCTCGAAGCCCGAGATCATCGGCAGGAAGCGGACGAAGAGGAAGATCAACGACAGGAAGAGACCGATGGTGCCGACGAACACCGCCCAGTCCCAGCGCGTCCCGGCGTAGAGGTCCCAGGACGACGGCAGGAAGTCGCGCGACAGCGACACCACCACGATGACGTAGCGCTCCAGCCACATGCCGACGTTGATGAACATCGCCACCCCCCACAGCAGCACCGGCGAGGTGCGGAACTTGCGGATCCACAGCAGCTGGGGAACGAGGATGTTGCACAACCAGAGCATCGCGTACTGGAACTGGTACGGCCCGGTCATGCGGTTCTTCATCATGAACATCTCGAACTCGACGCCGCTGTACCAGGAGACGAAGGCCTCGATGATGTAACCGTAGGCGACGATCAGCCCGGTGGCCAGCATCACCTTGGCCATCGCCGCCAGGTGGCGCTCGGTGATCATGTCCTTCAAGCCGAACAGCGAGCGCAGCGGCAGCAGCAGGGTGATCACCATGGCGAAGCCGGAGTAGATGGCGCCGGCGACGAAGTAGGGCGGGAAGATCGTGGTGTGCCAGCCGGGCACGATGGAGATGGCGAAGTCGAAGGACACCACCGTGTGCACCGACAGCACCAGCGGTGTGGCGAGACCGGCGAGCAGCAGGTAGAGGGTCTCGTAGTTGTGCCAGTGCCGCGCCGAGCCGCGCCAGCCGAGCGAGAAGAGGCCGGCGGCGCGGCGCAGCCAGACGTTCTTCAGCCGATCGCGCAGGGTGGCGAGGTCGGGGATCAGGCCGACGTACCAGAACAGCAGCGACACCGTGGCGTAGGTCGACACCGCGAAGACGTCCCAGATCAGCGGGCTGCGGAACTGCGGCCACAGGGTCATCGTGTTGGGGTACGGCAGCAGCCAGTAGAACAGCCACGGCCGGCCGAGGTGGAGCACCGGGAAGAGGCCGGCGCAGGCGACCGCGAACAGCGTCATCGCCTCGGCGAAGCGGTTGATCGAGGTGCGCCACTCCTGGCGGAAGAGCAGCAGGATGGCGGAGATCAGGGTGCCGGCGTGGCCGATGCCGATCCACCACACGAAGTTGACGATGGCGAAGCCCCAGGCCACCGGGATGTTGATGCCCCAGATGCCGACGCCCTTGACGAACAGCCAGGTGACCGCGAAGAGCAGCATCATGAGGAGCACGAACGACCCGCCGAAGGCGGCGAGCCACCACCTGGGCGTGGTGCCGAAGACCACCTTGTTCACCTGGTCGGTGATGGTGGCCGGCGTGTAGCCCGGCGCCACCACCGCCGCCAGGCGGGGCTTGGTCGGCGTTCCCGCCGTCGGGTTCGAGGGGTTCATCCGGTCAGCTCTCCAGCGCGGGGTTCGGGTTCGTCAGCTTGGCGAGATAGGAGGTGCGCGGGCGGGTGTTGAGCTCCGCCAGCAGCCGGTAGTTGAGCGCCTGGCCCTTGAAGCGGTTGACCCGCGAGCCGTCGTCGTTGATGTCGCCGAAGACGATGGCGTCCGACGGACAGGCCTGCTGGCAGGCGGTGACGATGTCGCCGTCCTGGATCTTGCGGCGCTCGCGCTTGGCCGCGATGCGGGCGAGGTTGACGCGCTGGATGCAGTACGAGCACTTCTCCATGACGCCGCGGGTGCGCACCGTGACGTCCGGGTTGCGCACCGCCTTGAGCACCTCGGTGTCGTTGTCCACCCACTGCAGGAAGTTGAAGCGCCGCACCTTGTAGGGGCAGTTGTTGGAGCAGTAGCGGGTGCCGACGCAGCGGTTGTAGACCATGTCGTTGGTGCCCTCGTCGGAGTGCACCGTCGCCGCCACCGGGCAGACCAGCTCGCAGGGCGCCATCTCGCAGTGCTGGCACATCACCGGCTGGGTGAGCAGCTTCGGATCGTCCAGCGACCCCTCGTAGTAGCGGTCGATGCGGATCCAGTGCATCTCGCGGGCGTTCAACACCTGCTGCTTGCCGACCACCGGGATGTTGTTCTCCGCCTGGCAGGCGACGACGCAGGCGTTGCAGCCGGTGCAGGCGTTCAAGTCCACCGCCAGGCCCCAGGCGTAGCCGTCGTACTCGTAGGCCGGGAACATCGAGATGTCCGGCTCGTGCCCCATCTGCTGGGCGAAGTCGGGATTGCGGCGGAAGGTCTCGACGTCGCCGCTGCGCACCAGGCTGCGCCCCTCCATCGAGTGGTGGTCCTGGGTGCAGGCCAGCGGGTAGCGGCCGGGCAGCCGGCGCACCTCGACGGCGGGCAGCGTCCACAGCGCGTCCGAGGTGCGCAGCGCGTAGGCGTTGAAGCCGGTGTCGTTGCCCACCCGGCCGGCGCGGCGGCGGCCGAAGCCGAGGTGCAGCGTCGCCGAGCGGTCGGCATGGGCGGGGACCACCCACACCGGCACCTGCAGGGTGCGCCCCTGCCAGGCCAGCTCCACCAGGTCGCCGGACTCGAGGCCGAGGCGCTCGGCGCTGCCGACGCCGATCAGCAGGGCGTTGTCCCAGGTCAGCTTGGTGATCGGCTTGGGCAGCTCCTGGAGCCAGGCGTTGTTGGCGAAGCGGCCGTCCCACAGGGTCGGATCGGGACGCAGGTTGAGCTCGAGGACGGCGGTGCCGCCGCTGCCGCCGGGCGCGGCGGCCTGGTCTTCGTCGAGCGTCTCGACCGCGGCCACCGTGCCGGCGGTGCCGACCACCTCGCCGCGCAACGCCGCGCTGTCCGGCGCCGGCGTCGCGACGTCGGCCGCGGCGGCGGTCGCGTTCGCGGCGGCGGGCAGCACGCCGTCGTGCAGCGCCCGCCGCCAACCGCGCTCGAAGTCGGCGCCGAGAACGCCGGCCTGCCGCCAGTGCTCGCGCACCAGGTCGTGGCCCGAATCGCTGCGGCCGTTGAGCGCCGCCACCATCTCGATCTCGCTGCGCGCCCCCTCGTAGAGCGGCTCGATGAGCGGCTGCACCAGCGAGGCGGTGCCGTCGAAGGCGACGGCGTCGCCCCAGGCCTCGAGGTAGTGGGTGGCGGGCACCGTCCACGGGCAGAAACGCGACGTCTCGTCCTCGTAGAGGCCGTGGTAGACGCACAGCCGCGCCTTCTGCACCGCGGTCGCGAAGTCGAGGTCCGCCGGCGCGGTGTACACCGGGTTGCCGCCGAGGACGACCAGCACGTCGACCTTGCCGGCACCGAGGTCGTCCACCAGCTCGGCGAGCGAGGCGGCCTGGTCGTCGGGCCCCGCCACCACCGGCCGGCGGTAGGTGACCGTGCGGCCGACGGCGCCGAGCGCCTGGTTGATGCGCACCGCCAGGACGTGCAGCTCCACCGGCGCGTAGTCCCCCGGCACCACCAGCGCGGAGCCGCCGCGGGCGCGCAGGTCGCGGGCCACCTCGGTCACCCAGCGCGCCGCCTTCGGCTTCGAGAAGCGGGTGTCGCGGCGACCGCCCTCCACCCCCAGCTCGGCGGCCAGCGCGCGGGCGAAGCCCACCACCTCGCTGGGCGGCAGCGTCATGCGGTGGTCGGCCATGGTGCCGGTGGCGGTCGGCGACGACTCGACGCTGTAGAGGCGCAGCATGTCGCGGCCGTCGCCGGTGACGCCGCCCGCATCGCCGGCGGTGGCCATCGCGCCGGCGCCCTGCCAGGTGCGGCGGCGGGCGGTGAGCTGGCGGGCGTAGGCCACGGCGCCCGGACCGCTGGTCAGGAAGTCGGAGTCGAGGGCGAGCACCACGTCGGCGTTCGCCAGGTCGTAGACCGCCTCCCGCGCCTGCCCGAGGGCGCGGCGGGTTCCGAGGCGCGCATGGTGGCCGGCCGCCGGCTCCCAGACGTGCCAGCGGGCCTGCGGATGGGCCGCCAGCAGGGCGTCGATCTGGCCGCGCAGGGTGGGCGACGAGACGGCGCCGGTGAGCAGCCGCAGGCCGGCGCCGCCGAGCGCCTTCTGCGCCTCCAGGGCGCGCCCCAGCTCGTCGGCCAGCTTGCTCCACTGGGTGACGCGGCCGAGCCGCTTGACCGCCTGCGCCCGGTCCGGATCGTAGAGGTCGAGCACCGAGGCCTGGGCGAAGACGTCGGTGGCGCCGCGGCTCGCCGGGTGGTCGGGGTTGCCCTCCACCTTGGTCGGCCGGCCGGTGTGGCTCTCCACCAGCACGCCGGTGCCGTAGCCGTTGAGGGTGTGGGTGGTGGCGAAGAACCACGGTACGCCGGGCACCAGCCCCTCGGGCTGGTTGACGTAGGGGACGATCGTCTCCTTCGGCTGGGTGGTGCAGGCGGTCAGCCCGCCGAGGGCCAGCGAGGCGCTCATCACCTGCAGGAAGCGGCGCCGGCTCACCTCGCCGCCGCCCCACTCCGAGGCCTGGCGCGGGAACTCGCGGTGGAGCAGCTCCTCGAACTCCGGCGTCCCCGCCACCTCCTCGAGGCTGCGCCATGCCTGCGGCCCGCTCTCGCCGGCCAGCCGCTCGCGCAGTGCCTCGATCGACAGCCGCGGGCGCCCTGCGGGGCTCGCCGCGGTGGCGCCGCTCGCCGGGGCGCCGGCCCCGTCGCTGGCGGCCGTGGCGGCCGGTTCGTTCAGTACCTTCAGTCGGCTCATTGGTCGATCCCCGTCGTCCTCACGCCGTCGAGCAGCCCCGAACCCGGCATCAGCGGTGGCATACCGAGCAGTAGGTCAGGCTCTGGATGTCGTTCTCCTCGACCAGCCGCGCGCCGAGCTCGCGCTGCGGGATCGGCGGCTCCCAGCCGAAGGTGAACACCTCGTCGCGCGGCCGCACGAACTTCGCCGGGTCGCGGTGGCAGTCGAGGCACCAGGCCATGGTCAGCGGCGCATCCTGCAGCATCAGCGGCATCTTGTCGACCCGCCCGTGGCAGGTCTCGCACCCGACCCCCTTGGCGACGTGGACCGAGTGGTTGAAGTAGACGAAGTCGGGCAGGTCGTTGACCCGCTGCCACTGCACCGGCACGCCGGTGCGGTAGGCGGCGCGGATCGGCTCCAGCAGGTCCGCGTTGGTCCAGATCTGGCGGTGGCAGTTCATGCAGGTGGAGATCGGCGGGATGCCGGCCGAGGCCGCCACCTCGACCGAGGTGTGGCAGTAGCGGCAGTCGATCCCCAGGCCCGAGACGTGGTGGTCGTGGCTGAACGGCACCGGCTGGTGGAGGATGATGCCCTGGCCGGTGCTGTAGCCCGAGGTGCTGAGCCGCGCCCCGGCCCACACCAGGCCGGCCAGCAGGACGAGCAGCACCACGATGCTGGCCCGGGACAGAGGGTTGGCGCTGGGCGGGAATAGCTGTCGCATCTCGAACGGTGCCTCACTCAGGAAACAGGAGCCTCACCCCTCCGCCCCACCCCGTCGCACGGCCTCGCCGGGCCGCACCCCCGGGCAGGAACAACCTTGTGAAACTATTCACAAGCGGGCGGCGCACATAGTACCGCTTGCCGCCGGGTGGTGCAAGGCGCCTGGGGTCGAGACTCGAAGAACCGGCGTCGAGGTCGCCCGGGGCTCGCGGGTCGGCTCATTGTACGCCGCCGTCACCGCCTTGCAAGCCCACCGTGGATCCGGCGCTGGCGGTGGACAGCCGGGGCCGCCCACCCCCGCGGGTGGTTCCCGTACGAGGAGGGGGTTCGGCAGCCCACCCCGGTTTGCGTTAGAGTCGGGCGGCCCATGGAAAGCCTCGACCTCGCCCCCCGATCCGAAGCGCTCGAAGGCGCCGCCCCCGGCCTCGCCGAGAGCCTGGTCCAGAACCTGGCGCAGAGCGTGCGCCCGGCCGACCTCCTCGAGCTGACCAAGCCGCGCATCACCACCATGGTGGCGGTGACCACCGCCGCCGGCTTCGTCATGGCCAGCGCCGGCTCGCTGGCGTCGATCGACCTGGTGCTGCTGGCGAACGCCCTGCTCGGCACCGCCCTGGTCGCCTCCGGCGCCTCGGCCCTGAACCAGGTGTGGGAGCGCGACGTCGACGCCCGCATGCGGCGCACCGCCAACCGGCCGCTGGCGAGCGGCCGCATGGACCCCGACGTCGGCCTGCTGTGGGCGGTCGGCCTGGCGGTCGCCGGCGTCACCTGGCTGGCGCTCACCGTCAACCTGCTGACCTCGCTGCTCGGCGCCCTCACCCTCGCCGGCTACGTCTTCGTCTACACGCCGATGAAGCGGCTGTCGCCGCTGTCGACGGTGGTCGGCGCCATCCCCGGCGCGGTGCCGCCGATGATGGGTTGGGCCGCCGCCCGCGACGTCCTCGAGCCGGGCGCCTGGGCGCTCTTCGGCATCCTCTTCCTGTGGCAGCTCCCCCACTTCCTGGCCATCGCCTGGATGTACCGCGCCGACTACGAGCGCGGCGGCATGCCGATGCTGCCGGTGATCGACCCGGCCGGCACGCGCACCGGCCGCCAGGCGCTGCTCTACGCCGCCGCCCTGGTGCCGGTGAGCCTGCTGCCGACGCCGCTCGGCCTCACCGGCGGCGTCTACTTCGTCGGCGCCCTGGTGCTCTCCCTCGGCTTCCTGGCCTCGAGCTGGACCTTCCAGCGCCAGCGCACCAACGTCACCGCGCGCAAGCTCCTCCTGGTGTCGGTGGTCTACCTCCCCGCCGTCCTCGCGGTGATGCTCCTCGACCGCGTCTTCTGACCCGCCGGCGATGGGCGAGGCGGGCATGACCGGCGGCGGGCTCGACCGCTTCTTCCACCCCGCCGCGGTGGCCGTGGTCGGCGCCAGCGAGCGGCCCGAGTCGGTCGGCTACGCGCTGCTCAAGAACCTGCTGTTCGGCTCGATGCGCGCCGAGCCGTCCGCGACGGCGCGCGGCGACGGCTTCCCCGGCCCGGTCTACGCGGTCAATCCCAAGGGAGGCACGATCCTCGGCCAGCCGGTGTACGCCAGCCTGGCCGCCATCAGCCGGCCGGTGGACCTCATCGTCGTCGCCATCCCGCCCCGCTTCATCCCCGCGCTGATGCCCGAAGCCGCCGCCGCCGGGGTGGGCCACGCGATCATCATCTCGGCCGGCTTCTCGGAGATGGGCGACGAGGGGCGCCGGCTGCAGGACGAGATGGTGGCGGCGGCGCGGCACGGCGGCATCCGCCTCATCGGACCCAACTGCCTCGGCGTGCTGCGCCCGTCGGCGCGGCTCAACGCCAGCTTCGCCGAGTCGCCGCCGCCGGCCGGCGCGGTCGGCCTGCTGTCGCAGTCCGGCGCCTTGATCACCGGCGTCATCAGCTTCGCGCAGCGCGAGGGCTTCGGCCTGTCGGCGGCGGTGTCGCTGGGCTCCAAGGCCGACGTCGAGGACGAGGACGTGCTGACCTGGCTCGCCGCCGACGACGAGACCCGCTGCGTGGCGCTCTACGTCGAGTCCTTCCCCGAGCCGCGGAGCTTCCTCGAGGTGGCCCGCGGGCTGGCGGCGCGCAAGGCGGTGGTGGCGCTCAAGGGCGGCGCCACGGCGGCCGGCGCGCGGGCCGCCAGCAGCCACACCGGCAGCCTGGCCGGCTCCGCCGCCGCCTACCGCGCCGCCTTCGCCCAGAACGGCGTGCTGCAGGCGGAGACGATCGGCGACCTGATCGACTGGTCGCGCGCCCTCGCCCACCAGCCGCTGCCGGCCGGCAACCGGCTGGCCGTCGTCACCAACGCCGGCGGTCCCGGCGTCCTCTCCGCCGACGAGGCGAGCCGCCGCGGCCTCGAGCTCGCCGAGCTGTCGCCGGCGACCTTCGCCGCCCTCGACGAGGTGCTGCCCGAGGTCTGGTCGCGCAACAACCCGGTCGACGTCATCGGCGACGCGACGCCGGAGCGCTACCGCGACGCCCTCAACATCCTCGGCCGCGCCCCCGAGGTCGACGCCATCGTGGTGATCATGACCCAGCAGGCGATGACCGCGCCGCTGGAGACCGCCGAGGCGATCGCCGCCGCCCACGAGGAGCCGAGCTGGTCGAAACCCCTGCTGTGCAGCTTCCTCGGCCTGGTCGGCACCGAGGTCGGCTCGCTGCTCGACCGCCGCGGCGTGCCGGAGTACAACCTGCCCGAGAGCGCCGTCGGCGCCCTGGCGGCCCTGGTGCGGCGCGCCCGCTGGCTCGCCCGCACCGAGCCGCCGCCGCCGGTGGACCTGCCCCACCCGGACCCCGACCTCGACGCCGCCCGCCGCCTGCTGCGCGAAGCGCGGGAGGCCGGCCACGACAACCTCCCCCTCGACCGCGCCCGCGAGGTGCTGGCGGCGGCGGGCATCCGCTACAACCGCTCGGCGGCGGCGGCCGACGCGGAGGAGGCGGTGCGCTGCGCCGAGGAGATCGGCTACCCCGTCGTCCTCAAGGTGATCAGCCCGGACGTCCTGCACAAGTCGGATGTCGGCGGCGTCGAGCTGGGGGTGGTGGACGCCGCCGCGGTGCGCCGCGCCTGCCGCCGCATCGTCGAGCGGGTCGGCGCGCGCCAGCCGGGAGCGCGGCTCGGCGGCTTCACCGTCGAGCAGCAGGTCTCCGGCACCGAGATCATCGTCGGCGTCAGCCGCGACCCCGACTTCGGACCGCTGCTCATGGTGGGCATGGGCGGCATCTTCGTCGAGGTCTACAAGGACGTCGCCTTCCGTCTCGTCCCGCTCACCCGCCGCGACGCGCTGGCGATGATCGACGAGATCGAGGCCCAGCCGCTCCTCGACGGCGCCCGCCACCGCCCCCGCCTCGACCGCGGCGAGCTGGCCGAGATCCTGCTGCGCGTCTCCGCCCTGATCGAGGCCGTCCCCGCCATCGCCGAGCTCGACGTCAACCCGCTGGTGATCACCGCAGAGGGGCTGGTGGCGATCGACGCGCGGGTGATCGCCGGTGGGTAGGGCTCAACGCTCGAAGCTCCTGCGCTCAATCTGGACGCCAGCCGTGGTTTCGCGCCACAGTCGGTAGCGCCGAACCCACCATCGAGGAGATCTCCTCACCGGCGGCTCGCAGGGCTGCTGTAAGACCGTGAGGCAGCTCCGAGCCGGCCTCCGCGAGCTGCCGCAACACCTCCGACCTGCGTGCCGTGAACGCGCTCTCGAGGCCCCCCCGCACGACGTCGTCGCGACCCTTCCTGATCTCGGCATCCAGATCGGCGATCAGATCGGCGGAGGATTCCTCGGCACAGGCCAGGAGGCGGTGGAGCAGGGCCGCATCACCTTCCGCATCGCAGCTCACCCGGACCGCCGGGGCGACGTAGCTCAGGACTCCCAGGCACCTCATGACGTAGTAGTCACGGCGGTGCGAATCGTCCACCCCGGCCTCGGCGAGCGCTTCGATCTCGGCCGAGAGGTCTCTCCTCGGACCCTCGCCCTCGACCAGGCACGCCCAGAGGAGGTCGAGCGTTTCGACTACGAAAGCCCGAGTGACGTCCCGCGCCCAGCGATGGACGACCGCCCTGGTGCATTCCGATCCGCTCCGTCACTCTCACCAGCTCGGTGATCAGAATCGGCCATGTCGAGCTGCTCTCTGTCATGCGGAACAGTCGGCGGTGTCCACGATCAGGAGCCTCCACCGGTCGCCGCTGCGAACGAAATAGAAGGCGGCGCCCCACTCCAGGTCCGAGAGGAAATAGACGCCGCCCTCGACCGACCTTTTCACCGAGCTCCAATCCTCCTGCCACCGCCGACGCTCCTCGACCGGTCCACCCGCGCTCTCGAGACGGACCTCGAACAGGGCGAGAGAGTCCGGGTCGACTTCCCCGAAGTGGCAGAGAGGTCCGCGCTCTCCCTCGCCACGGCACTGCGGAGGAGGACCAGGCTCGGGCCGGCAGCCTTCAAAACCGACGAACCCCAGGCGGCCGAAGTGGTCTTCACCTAGCGCCAGGGCCTCCTCGATCGAGTCGAAGCGCACCGCCATCCGCTTCACGCCACGGGGTTCGATCACCCAAAGGCCGATTCCCGGATCGAGGAGAGCGTCGAGGTAATCCATGTCCCCTGCCTCCCAGGCTCCCACGAAGCCGGTGACGAGCGTGGAGAAGTCCTGCCGATCGGCAGCAGACGACCGCTCGGACAGCGCCAGAAGGACGGCCACGAGGATCCAGAATCCCTTCCCCATCCGATCCCGTCGCTCCAGTTGCCGTCCTCTCATCGTTCCATGCCGCTAGATTTCCCGTCGATTTGAGTCGATCATCAACTTACTGTATTCGATCATCGACTTGAAGAACTCGTAGAAAGTGGACCAGCGATCGACCAGGGAACCGGCGAGCCATACGACCTCCTGCTCCCCGGTCGCCGGTTCAGGAGCGCCCAGAACGAAGACATCCCGGTCCTCCACGGTGACACCGATCACCAGGGTCTCGTCCCGACGCAGCCCCAGAAGATCCCAGTCTTCGGGGGCCAGCCAGGAGTACGCCCTCTCGAAGTGGTCTCGATGGCGGCCACGAACCAGTTGCTCGCAGGAGAGCAGGTCCACCGTCTGGAAGAAGCCCTTCCAGCCGTCGGCATGGAGCAGGAACCGCCGGTAGGACGGAGGCAGGCTCCGGCCCAGCGACGACTCCGTCCGGTCCAGCAGCTCCGGGTCCGCCCTCAGCTCCGGAAGGTGATGGGGCCAGAACCCCGGATGCGCTCGTTCGATCCGCTCCTTCACTCTGACCAGCTCGGTGATCAGAATCGGCCATGTCGAGCTGTTCTCTTTCATGCGGAACAGTCCGCGGTGTCCACGCTCAGGAGGGTCCACAGGTCGCCACTGCGAACGAAACAGAAGGCGGCGCCCCACTCCAGGTCCGAGAGGAAATGGGCGCGGTTCCACCTCATTCCGCGAGTCTACCGGCCACGGGTGGAGCCGTGCGTGCAGCCCGGATTGCGACCCACCGAGGAGTCTCCTCCAGCGGGGTGGGCTAAGCTCAGGACGATGAGTTCTGCGCTGACACCGGTCACCACCCCTCACAAGCCTCCGCACACCGCCGTCAATCCTCCGCCCGTGACGACGCCCGCCGTCGCCGCCGAGGGCGTCGCCTTCGACTACCGCGACCGCCGCGCCCTCGACGGCGTGGGGTTCGCGGTGCCCGCGGGCGCCATCTTCGGTTTCCTCGGGCCGAACGGCAGCGGCAAGACGACGCTGTTCCGCCTGCTCGCCACCCTGCTGCCGCTGCGAGCCGGCACCGTCTCGATCGCCGGCCACGACCTCGCCACCGAGCCGCTGGCGGTGCGCCGGGCGCTCGGCGTCGCCTTCCAGTCGCCGAGCCTCGACCTGCGGCTGACGGTGGCGGAGAACTTGCGGCACCACGGCCACCTGTACGGCATCTCCGGCCGCGAGCTGGCGCGGCGCATCGACGAGAACCTCGAGCGCTTCCGCCTCGCCGACCGCCGCGGCGACCGCACCGAGGTCCTCTCCGGCGGCCTGCGCCGCCGCGTCGAGCTCGCCAAGGCGCTGCTCCATCGGCCGCGCGTGCTGCTCCTCGACGAGCCGTCCACCGGCCTCGACCCGCGCGCCCGCCGCGAGCTGTGGGACGTGCT
>Ga0210095_1000203_pt1 | contig 17735 bp, 21 predicted proteins | sample China_Galinas_PW_FD_184861 | JGI IMG/M metagenome (GOLD analysis project Ga0210095, IMG submission 184861) | Wetland microbial communities from San Francisco Bay, California, USA, that impact long-term carbon sequestration - China_Galinas_PWA_D1... | ecosystem: Environmental > Aquatic > Marine >...
CTTTATCGTCCGGGACCAATGGAATTTATTGATGATTTTATCGATAGGAAATTCGGAAATAAAGAAGTTACATATCTCCATCCTGTTCTTGAACCTATTCTGAAAGAGACATATGGAATTATAGTTTACCAGGAGCAGGTAATTCAGATTGCGAACAGGGCAGGCGGAATGAGCCTTGCCGAAGCTGATATTTTACGACGTGCTATGGGTAAAAAAGATTTGCAGGCAATGAAGGAACAAAAAGTAAAATTTGTTGATGGAGCAATAGGAAAAGGAATTCCTAAAAAAGCAGCCCAGGAAATTTTTGAAGCAATTGATAAGTTTGCTAATTACGGTTTTAATAAGAGCCATGCTGTTGCATATAGTTTTGTTGCATACCAAACGGCATATTTAAAAGCTCATTATACCGCTGAATTTCTTGCAGCAAACCTAACAAACGAATTTGGTAATTCTGATAAGGTTAGAAATTTTCTTGATGATTGTCGAAAACTTCACATACCTGTTCTTCCACCGGACGTAAATTCTCCATCAGTTTATTTTGATGTTGATGATGGGAAAATCAGGTTTGGTATGTCGGCGATAAAAAATGTTGGGATATCAGCAGTTGAAGAAATAATTAAAGTCCGTAATAAACTTGACAGAGATTTTACGAGCATCTATGAATTTTGTATTAATATCGATACAAGGGTTGTGAATAAAAGATCGCTTGAAGGGCTGGTGCTTGCCGGCGCACTTGATTCTGTGGATGAGCGAAGAGCAGTTTTATATGCTGCGGTTGAAGAAGCACTTGATTTCGGACACAAAGCGCAAAGTTCCAAGTTGACTTCTGAGAATAGTTTATTCGGTGATATAGAGGATGTTAAACCCACCGAGCCTGTACTACCCAAAGTACCGCTGTGGACACAGAAAGAAAGACTTGCACGGGAAAGAGAAGTTCTTGGATTTTATGTTACTGGACATCCTTTAAGGAAGTATGAACTTGAATATGAATCCTTTACAACAGTCCAGTTTGGTGGTGAAACTGATTCTCTGGGAGACCAGGACAACGTTCGCGCTTGCGGTGTTGTTACAGCTTTAAAAACTAAGATTGATAAAGCAGGCCGTACAATGGCGTTTTTTACAATCGATGATTTTTATGGTTCGTGTGAATGTTTAATGTTTGCAAAAGTTTATGAAAAATACGGACAATTTATAAAAGAAGAAGAATGCATCTTTATTATTGGTAGATCAGAAAGCAGTGGTGATGCAATAAAAATTCATGCTGAAGAAGTGGTTTTACTTGAGGATGCAAAAGGAAAATTTACCCAGAGTATAAAAATTAAAATTGACAAGAAAAGTAATTCACCGGAAACTGTTTTAGAATTGAAAGAAATACTAAAAAAATATCCTGGAAAAATCCCTCTTTATTTACAACTGGTAGATAATGGATCTGATCCAAAATTGTTTTTTCTAAATGAATATAAAGTGGATTTATCAGATGATTTTATTAACTCTGTTGCAGGATTATTGGGGGAAAATTCTATTTCATTGACAAAAAAATAAAAATTACCTGACATTTTAATCAGTATTGTTCATCAGTAAAATTGTGTATAGCATTATTGTTGAATAACATGGGCCATTTTTGTATTATTTGAGACTAATTTAAATCCTACTCGAACTTAAAAGAGCAAAAAATGAAAAATGATGAAAATATGAAATATTGGGCGTTGATATTGGGGGCATCTTCAGGATTTGGTGAGGCTGCGGCTATCAAATTAGCTGAAGACGGATTTAATATTATAGGTGTGCATTTGGATAGGCAGGCTACAATGCCGCATGTTGAAGAGATAAAAGAAAAAATAAAATCTTACGGTGTTGATTCTCTTTTTTATAATGTAAATGCTGCGGATGATGCTAAAAGAAAGGAAATAACAGAAGAATTAAAAGCTAAGTTTGATAATAAGTCAAAAGTAAAAGTGCTGATGCACTCTTTAGCATTTGGCACACTTAGACATTTTATTCCTGCAAAAGGTGAACCAGCTCTTACAAAGGCCCAAATGGAGATGACACTTGATGTTATGGCCCACTCTCTTGTTTACTGGACTCAGGAACTTGTCTTAAATGATCTTCTTGCAGAAAAAGCAAGAATTTTTGCAATGACCAGTTCGGGGGGACACACAATAATTCCATCTTATGGGGCTGTTTCGGCTGCTAAAGCAACGCTTGAGTCTCATGTTAGACAATTAGCTGCAGAATTGGGATATTTGGGAGCCGGAGTTAACGCAATTATGGCAGGTGTTACAGATACACCTGCTCTAAGAAAAATTCCTGGAAACATTTCTATGATGGATGTTGCTAGAAGGAAAAATCCCCGGGGTAGATTAACAGCACCTGAGGATGTAGCAAAAATAATTTCACTGATGTGCAGGGATGGTGGCGAATGGATCTCTGGTGGTATTATTCATGCAGATGGTGGAGAAGATATAGTAAGTTTCGTCGGACAAGGCGAACAAAAAGAAGATTATTAATTCATTTAAAGTAAAAAAGGAATAATTGATGAAACCTATTACAATTTCAGACGATAATTTTGAATCAGAAGTTTTGAAATCAGAACAACCAGTTCTAATTGATTTCTGGGCGGCATGGTGTGGCCCCTGTAAAATGATAGCTCCTGTAGTTGAAGAATTGGCAGGAGAATATGATGGGAAAGTGAAAATTGGTAAGCTTGATGTTGATAATAATCAGCAAACTGCAATTAAATATGGAGTAAGAAGTATTCCAACTTTGCTGGTTTTTAAAAACGGTGAAGTAAAAGAAACTATTATCGGTGCAGTTCCCAAAGCACAAATAGCACAAAAGCTAGATTCTGTAATTTAATTCTTATTAAACAATTATATAAAATACTACTGTTGTTAACAGACAACGGTAGTATTTTTTTTATTACCTTTTCCTAACCAAATTTATCCACATGAAAATTTATCACATCGAGTACTAAAATATCTGAAAAATTTGATGAATAAATAACATAAAAACTGGTCTTATCTTGAAAATCAATGGAAATTTCTAATATTTTCAGTAATGGGACATTTAAGGGAGATAATGGAAAAGTTTATGTTACCTGTAGTTAGCTATATTTTATAGGTCTTGTAGCAGTTTTTAGGATCTGAGTTGTATATATAGTATGTGGAATCTATTTTTTGAATAATTTATATTCGAAACTGGTTGTCTGTAAATTAATAACGGCAAAACAATAAATCATTAAAGTGGGCTAAAATGAAAAAACTAATTACACTTTTTGTATTGCTCCCGATTTTCCTGAGCAATGCGCAAAATAATTTTAACTTTAACATAGACTTCTCAAGCTTTAAATATGATTCTGCTTCAAACTATGTTGAGTTTTATTATTCGTTTCCTCAAAATCAATTAAAGATTATAAACGAAAACAACCAACTTATGGTTGAGGGACTTCTTCATCTACAGATTAAAGATACCGACACCAATAAAGATTTTCTGAATAAAACATGGAGGATTCCGATAGCCTTAAATGATACAACTGCAGGAAGTATGCAGCAAAGTCTTGTTGGAGCCATTGGATTTGTTGTGCCGAAAGGTAAGTATACCTGCTACGCTTCGGGGTCAGATAAAAATAATTCCGAGGTGAAAAAAGATTACAACTTTCCTTTGAATGTTTCATTGTTCGGAAGTACTGATATGACTATCAGTGATATTGAACTCGCTTCAAATATCAAACAAGAAGGAGCAGATAAGACATCGATATTTTATAAAAATACTTTAGAAGTAGTACCAATGCCATCTGATATTTTCGGACAGTCTTCACCGGCATTATATTACTATTCTGAAATTTATAATCTCGATAAAGTTGAAAATCTTTCCCATCTAACGTATGAGACTTCTTTATTTGATCCTCACGGAAGGAAATTATATCTGAAACATAAAAAACTTGGTAATGCTCTTGCAGCTACTGCTGATGTTGGTGTAATAAATGTTTCTAAATATCCATCGGGTAAATACACACTCATATTATCTTTAAGTGATAGCACAAAAAATATTGGAATTACATCTAAAAAAGAATTTTTTATTTACAACCCCAGTATTAAAGATACAACTACCTTTGCTGCCCGAACAGGCGATGTAATAAGCAGTCAGTTTGCTTTCTTGTCATCCGAAGAGTGTGATGATATTTTTGATAAGGCGCAATATATATCAAGTGATAAGCAAAAAGACCAATATGAAAAAATACATACCGTGGATGGTAAAAGGGAATTTTTGTTTACTTTCTGGAAAAATAAATACAACGCAACGGGTGTAGGTAATCATTATGTTTTTACTGACTATATTAAGCGTGTAAATGAAGCCAATGCCAGGTTTAAAAATATTGGTAATAAAGGTTGGGAAACCGATATGGGACGTATTTTTATTAAATATGGTGAACCAAGCACAATTGAAAAACATCCCAACGAAAAAAATACCAGGCCTTATGAGGTTTGGCATTATGAAGCAATAGAGGGAGGTGTTTATTTTGTCTTTGGAGATCTTACGGGATTTTCAAATTATGTTTTACTTACTTCCGATAAACGTGGGGAGTATGAGGACCCAAACTGGCAATCAAGAATTGGTACAGTGCCCGGAAGCTCCAACATTCTGGGAAACTAATATTTCCCGATAAGTTTTTTACAGCCTTAAATTGACTTTTAAGGCTGTTTTTATTTTAAATAGGTTTATAAATCAATTGTTAAAAATTGGTTATCTTTGTTATATATTATAAGAATGAGAATGAACTAAATACAGAAATAGATGCAGAACAGATTAGAATATATACTCTTCATTGGTTTCAGTTACCTGACAAAGATGCTTGGTCTCCAGTTATCAAGGAGGCTTGCTACCCCCTTAGCAGTGTTTTTTTACTATTTAGTTCCTATTAGAAGGAAAGTAGTAATAGAAAACCTGGTAAATGCATTTCCAAAATATTCAAAGCCAAAAATAAGAGAAATGGCTTTTGGTACCTACAAAAGTTTTGCAATTACATTATTAGAAACTCTTTACATACCTCACATTAGTAAGGAGGAAATGATTAAGGAAGTTAAATGCATAAACCTGGATTTATTAAAACAAAAGATTGAGAATAAACAGGGAGTCGTATATTTATCAGCTCATTTTGGTAATTGGGAATATTTTGCATTGTCAACGGGGCTTCAAATAGATCACGCATTATATCTGATAATAAAACCTCAAAGAAATCCGTATGTGACTGAATTCCTTAATAACGCAAGGACAAAATGGAACAATGAAATTATTCCAATGGGTGTTTCAGTAAGACAGGCTTATAAAGTTTTGTCTGAGAAGAGAATGGTTGCAATGGCCGCAGATCAAAGAGGTCATGAGGATGGTCCCAGGATTAATTTTTTCAAAAGACCGGCTGCTATGTATCCCGGTTCAGCAGTACTTGCTTTGAGGACAGGAGCTTCTTTGGTTTATGCAATTATTTATCGCAACCCGGATTATAGTTATACAATAAAGTTTGAAGAATTATTGATTGATGATATTACCGGAACTGAAGATGAAAAAGTAGAAGAAATTTTAAAAAGGTATATAAATCATCTTGAACAATATATTAGAAAATACCCAGAACAATGGCTCTGGATGCATAAACGCTGGAAGTATTAGATAGTGGAAAAGATTTTAGTAATACAAACCGCCTTTCTTGGAGATGCAGTTCTGACTCTTCCTATGATTCAGAAGCTAAAAGAAAAATTTAGTAATTCTGAAATTGATGTGCTTTGTATTCCCTCAAGCAAAGAAATTTTTGATGCATCTCCGGTTGTTAATTCATCAATAGTTATTGATAAAAGAGGCAAGCAAAAACATATTCTTTCCTTATATCGTTTTGTGAAAAAATTAAAAAAAGGAAATTATACCAGGATTTATTCTCCTCACAGATCACTTCGTTCGGCATTAATAGTAAAATTCCTGAATCCTGAAAAATCTTTTGGCTTTTCAAACAGTGCGTTTAAAGAGGCTTTTACAAATATTATTAAATACGACAATCAAAAACACGAAATTCAAAAAAACCTTGATCTAGGTCAAATATTGTACAATTCTGGAAACTGGCGCATTAAACCGGGATTGAATTTCCCCCCGGAATTAAAAAAACCTTTAGAAGATTTTTTTGTAAATTACACATCTGAATCTAAATTATATGCCTTTGCGCCCGGAAGTGCCTGGAATACAAAAAAATATCCTGTGGAATATTTCGAAAGAATTATCCGGCATTTTGTTGACAAGGATAAATTTGTAATCTTGATAGGTGGTGAAGCAGATAGAACTATTTGTGAAAACATAGCTTCACAATTTACTGGAGAGGTATTTTCCGCAGCAGGAAAATTCTCGGTACTTGAATCAATAAAAATATTAGAAAAAGCGGAAATCCTGATATCGAATGACAGTGCTCCTACACATTTTGGTATGTGTGCAGATATTCCGGTTCTTACTATCTATTGTTCAACTGTACCTGCTTTTGGATTTTATCCATACAACAATAAGAGCAGTTACATAAGTTTTGATGATCTTTCCTGTAAGCCTTGCGGGATTCACGGACACAAAAAATGTCCGGTGGGTACATTTGATTGTGCATATAAATTATTACCAGGAAATATTATTTTAAAAGTTGAGAATATGTTAAATGATTGATACAAAAAAATGTGAAATTCTTAATGTAGATGAAGATTTTGAAAATTCAGTGCAACTTGCCAAAAAATTATATCTTGAAGGCTCTGTTTTTGTGTATCCTACAGATACAATTTATGGATTCGGTTCAAATCCTTTTAATGAAGATTCTGTAAAGAAAATTAATGAAATAAAGGGAAGAGATTTTGGGAAAAAATATATACTTCTTGTAGATAGTATTGAAAGTCTTCAAAAGTATGTAGAAATAAAATCTGAAAAACATCTGGATTTTCTTCTGTCGATTTGGCCAAATCCTGTTTCTGTTGTTCTTACATTAAATGAACAGACAAGAAATATCCTCGGAACAGGTACCGCTGTTTTTAGAATTCCCAACAACAGATTTTGCCTAAAACTTTTATCCGAACTTAAAATGCCTCTTATTTCCACAAGTGTAAACAGGGCTGGTGAGGAGCCAATGATTGAGTCGAGTTTAATAAAAGATGAATTTTTTTCACAGGTGGACGCAATATTTTATACGGATAAAAAATTATATATCGAAGCTTCAACTATTATTGACCTAAATGATTCCAGCCCCGTTTTATTACGCGAAGGTAAATTTAAGTTTGAAGATATTTTGGAAAAATTTAAATAAGAATTCAGATTGTTGAAAAAATTAAAAAAAATAGATTTCGAAAAGCTTAAGAAAATTAAAAGTTTTTCTGTGCTTATTGTTCCGGATGATTCGGGAATTAAAGCCAAGACACAAAAACTTTCACCACAAAAAATTATTTGGCTTGTAGTATTATATTCTGTAATAGTTTTCATTTTTAGTTACCTGGTGCTGGCCTTTACCCCCGTTGGGGATTTGTTAAAAGTTAAGGGAAATACTCTTAGTGAAAAAGATATGGCACAGGTGCAGGAGCTGAATAAAAAATTGACTTTTCTTGCACATGAACTTGAGGATATGCGTTCAAAGAACGACAGGCTCCGTTACGCACTTATACTTGGTGATTCTACTCTAGCTGATTCTCTTGTACAGACGGATTCTTCAGAATCAGAAGCCGGCAAGTTAAATTTGAAAAAAAAGGGAGGCGGAGATATCTTCTCGGTTATAAATGATCTGTTCTTTAAGCACAATCTCCATCAGGGCAAAGAATTTACTTTCAGCAGACCGGTAAATGGATTTATCAGCCGACACTTTGAGCCTGAAAATGGACATTTTGGAATTGACTATGTTGTTAAAACTGGTACACCAGTTTATGCAGCAAGCGGGGGTTATGTTGTTTTTTCTGGCTTTACTGTGGAGGATGGCTATATGCTCATAATAAATTCTCCGGATGACTATGTTACTGTTTACAAACATTTGTCAGCACTCTTAAAGAAAGAGCGGGAAGCAGTTAGTCAAGGTGAATTAATTGCATTAACTGGGAATACAGGAGATGTAACTACTGGACCACATTTACATTTTGAAATCTGGAAAAATGGCCAGCCGATAAACCCTAAATTTGTATTAATTAATTATTGAAAAGGAACAAATAAATGAAAGCAAAAGATGCAACCCCGGGAAATGATGAAGTTACTATCATAAGCACAGGGGTTAAAATTGAAGGAACAATGACCAGCAGTGGTAACGTCAGGGTGGATGGTACGATTGATGGTGATGTGAACGCAAGTGGAAATATTACCATTGGTGAACACGGTCATATTAAAGGCAAGATTGACGCCGATAATGTTATTGTTGGAGGAAAAGTTTCTGGTACTGTAAATGCCAAAGAAAAATTAGTACTTGAAGCAAACTCAATTCTTGAAGGTGATATAGTAACTAAAATTCTGGTTATTGCACCGGGTGCTAAATTTGAAGGCAGTAGTAAAATGTCTAACAAAGAACAGAAAGCACCTTTTGAAACAAAGACTAAATAATGCTTAAAGAATTCTTTAATCTAAAAAATGATAATGATCCTGATAAAACCAGTAAATATCAGGAAATGGGGAATTATCTCGGATTAGGATTACAACTTACTGTTACTGTTATTGTTATGGTATTTTTAGGGATCTGGCTGGATGAAAAATTCAATACAAACCCCTGGTTGACAGTTATTTGCTCTATGTTTGGTATATTTGCGGCAATGTATACATTTATTAAATCTGTATTGAAATCTGATAAATGAAATTAGCCAAGAAAAACCCTTTCTACGCGATTTTTTTGGTAATTATCGCAATAATAATTTCAATAATTTTACAACAAAAGGGGAGCATTTCTGTTCAAGACGTTTCCTCTGTTATTTACGCTGGAGGGGTTACCACCATTAATTTCATTTTAGGTATGCTGTCCATTAAAATAGGACTTAAAAAGTCTCCTAAAGGTTTTATAATTGCGTTTTTAGGTGGCATGATTTTTCGCCTGTTTTTGCTTCTGGGAATGGTATTTATTTGTATAAAATTCTTGGAATTAAGCCGGAATAGTTATATATTTTTAATCCTCTTTTTTTACGTTTTTTTCTTAATTATTGAGATTTTATACTTAAATACTAAAAAAAGTTTATAGCAATTTATGTTTTATAATAATGTTGGGGAAGTAGTTGCCGATACGGTGAAACAAACCGCTGGAAAATCTGACAGCGGCTGGATCCTTCATCATGTAATGGATTCCAATTCTATCGATTTTGAACCTTTCGGAACCCTGCACTTACCACATCTTCAATTGTTCGGAATGGATATTTCTATTACTAAGGAAGTATTCTTTATGTGGGTGGTTGCAGCTATACTTATAGCAATTATTTACATTGGTTCAAGAAGATATAAAAAATCACTTATTCCTCACGGGTTATCAAACCTGATTGAGATTATGATCCTTTTTGTGCGTGATGAAATTGTAAAGCCTACAATCGGTAAAGGGTACGAAAAATATCTGCCCTACCTGCTGTCTACTTTCTTTTTCATTTTGCTTTGTAATTTATTCGGATTAATTCCTTACGCTGTAACAGTTACTGGAAATATTGCCGTTACAGCAGCTCTGGCTATGATTACATTTTTTGTTACACAATTCAGTGGAATTAAAAGTCACGGTGTGGTTGGGTACTTTAAGGGACTGGTTCCGTCAGGGATGCCGGTTGCTATTTTACCTTTAATGGTACTGGTTGAAATACTTGGATTGTTTACAAAACCTTTTGCACTCTGTATACGTCTTTTTGCAAATATGATCGCAGGCCATGTGGTGATATTATCGCTGTTGGGACTAATTTTCATTCTCCAAACAGCCTGGGTTGCACCGGTATCAATCGGATTTACTTTGTTTATTGAATTGCTTGAATTGCTTGTCGCACTTATTCAGGCTTATATTTTTACAATATTGTCATCGCTGTTTATAGGCATGGCAATGCATCAGGAACATTAATTATTACTAATAAAAAAATATCAGGAGAAATAAAATGGATTTAGCTTGGTTAGGCGCTGGTATAGGTGCCGGAATTGCAGTTATTGGTGCTGGTCTCGGAATTGGTAAACTTGCTGGTTCAGCTTTAGAAGCTATGGGTAGACAGCCTGAAGCAGCTGCACCTATCAGAACTGCTATGATTATTGCAGCAGCGTTGATTGAAGGTATTGCATTCTTCGCTCTCGTTATATGTATCCTTTTAGCAGTAAAAGCTTAAAGTTTTATTTGCAGGCGCACAGTTGCCTGCATAATTTTTAATCTAACAGGAAAAAGAATTTATGCTAACAGGTTTTAGTTTATCTGTACTTGCATTGGCTTCTGAAGGAGGCGGCAGTTTAATTGATGTTAATCCGGGACTGATTTTCTGGACTTTCATCACTTTTATTGTTCTTGCTGTAATCCTGAAAGTTATTGGTTGGAAACCTTTTCTGGCAGCTCTTGATCAAAGGGAAATGGCCATCAAAGAAGCCCTCGAAAAAGCAGACAGGGCTCAGGAAGAAGCAAGAAAGGTTCTTGACGAAAATAAGGCAAGCATCGCTCAGGCTGAAGAAGAATCCAAAAAGATCATCAATCAGAGCCGTGAATATGCTGAAAAGATGAAAGATCAGATGATACAGGATAGTAAGGAACAAGCTAAAAAAATTGTAGATGATGCATCAAAGGAAATTGAAAGCAAGAAAGAAGCAGCTTTTGAAGAATTAAAAAATCAGGTTGCAGAAATTGCAGTACAGGCAGCAGAAAAAATTATGAGAGAAAATCTCGATGGTGAAGCGCAGAAAAGAATCGCAAATAAATTTATCGGTGAGATAACAAAGAATTAGTTATGAACGAATCAAAAGTTTCTATAAGATATGCAAACTCTCTGTTGAATTCTGCAATTGAAAAAGGAAATCTTCAGACAGTTGCTTCAGATATGGAATTGGTTTTTTCTTCTTTGCAATCAAGCGAAGAATTAAGCCGGACTCTTTCCAGTCCAGTTATTAAGCCGCAATTGAAATCCTCGATTATGGAAGAAATATTCAGATCGAAGGTTTCCAAAGAAACCATGGATTTTCTGAAATTCGTTATTGATAAAAACAGAGAAGATCTTCTGGAGAGTATTGTCACAAAATTTCTCGAATTAAGAGATCAGCAGGAAGGTATTGTAAATGTAAATGTCCAATCAGCTGTTGAACTTAGCGATGATCAGAGAGAAAATCTCAGACAGAATTTTGAAAAAGTCCTGAGTAAGAAAATCAGGTTTTCGTTTAATATTGATCCGAATGTTATTGGTGGGTTTGTTGCTCAAATTGGTGATAGAGTATATGATGCATCGTTGAAGCATCAATTGGAAATTTTAAAGAAGCGATTCCTAAAGGGCGGGGCTTCGTTAAATTAATAAGAATTTAAAAGGGATTGAATTATGGCAGAAGTAAGACCGGATGAAATATCCGCAATACTAAGAAAACAATTATCTGGTTTTGAAAGTGAAACCGATATTTATGATGTCGGTACTGTCCTGCAGGTCGGTGATGGTATTGCGAGAGTTTACGGCCTTTCAAAAGTGATGATGAGTGAATTGGTTGAGTTTCCTAATGACGTTTTTGGAATGGTTCTTAACCTTGATGAAGATAGTGTTGGTTGCGTACTTTTTGGAGAATCTACAAAGATAAAAGAAGGCGATACTGTAAAAAGAACTAAAAGAGTTGCTTCAATGCCGGTCGGCGATGCAATGCTTGGCCGTGTAATTACTCCTCTCGGTATCCCTGTTGATGGGAAAGGCGCTATTGAAACAGAAAAGTTTTTGCCAATCGAAAGAAAAGCACTCGGCGTTATTCAGAGACAGCCTGTTAAGGAACCTCTCCAGTCAGGTATTGCTGCTATTGATGCTATGATTCCAATAGGACGTGGACAGAGAGAATTGATTATCGGTGACAGACAGACAGGTAAAACTGCTGTTGCTGTTGATACTATTATAAATCAGAAGATTACACATACCAAGGAAGCTCAGGAAATGGGCGTTAAACCTGTTTATTGTATTTACGTTGCTGTTGGACAGAAAAGTTCTACTGTTGCGCAGGTTGTTGCCAAATTGCAGGAACATGGTGCTATGGATTATACAACAGTTATTGCTGCTACTGCAAATGAACCAACACCGCTTCAGTTTATTGCCCCTTATTCCGGTGCAACGCTTGGTGAGTTCTTTCGTGATAACGGAAAACACGCTTTGGTAGTTTACGATGATCTTTCAAAACAGGCTGTGGCTTACAGAGAGCTTTCACTTCTTTTAAGAAGACCTCCTGGTCGTGAAGCTTATCCTGGTGACGTGTTTTATCTCCACTCAAGACTTCTGGAGAGAGCATCTAAATTAAGTGATGATCTGGGTGGTGGTAGCTTAACAGCACTGCCGATCATTGAGACACAACAGGGTGATGTTTCAGCGTATATCCCTACGAACGTAATTTCTATTACTGACGGCCAGATTTATCTTGAATCTAACCTGTTTAACGCAGGTGTAAGACCGGCTATTAACGTTGGTATCTCCGTATCACGTGTGGGTGGTAACGCACAGATTAAAGCTATGAAGAAAGTTGCTGGAAGTTTGAAGCTTGATCTCGCGCAGTACAGGGAACTGGAAGCCTTCGCTAAATTCGGATCTGATCTTGATGTCTCAACGCAAAGAACTCTTTCCAAAGGAGCAAGGCTTGTTGAATTATTGAAGCAGGGACAGTATTCACCTGTACCGGTTGAAAGACAGGTTGTAAGTATTTATCTGGGTACAAATGGATACCTCGATAATATAGCTGTCGGTGATGTTAAAAGATTTGAAAAAGAAGTACTTGAATTTTTTGAAGTTAAAAACAATAAAATATTTGAGACTATTAAGAGAGAAAAACAACTTAGCGATGCTACAATTGCAGATATCAAAAAAGTAGCCGATGAGTTTATCGCAGTATTTAAATAAGGTTTATTACCATATAATATGGCAACATTAAGAGATATAAAAACCAGAATTACCGGCGTTCAGAACACGCAGAAAATTACCAATGCAATGAAAATGGTTGCAGCGGCTAAACTTCGTCGTGCGCAGGAAAATGTGATAAATGCCAGACCTTATGCAAACAAAATTGCAAAAATGCTTTCTCACCTTGTTACCGAAGAAGATAAAAACAATAATCCCTATATAACACCAAGAAAGGTGGAAAATGCTGCTGTTGTTATTGTCACAGCTGATAGGGGCCTTTGCGGGGCATTTAACACCAATATCATTAAAGAATCTGTTAGATTTATAAATGAAGAATTAAACACAGAAAATATTAAACCGCATTTGTTCTGTATCGGCAAAAAAGGTTACGACTATTTTAATAAAAGAAATTATAATGTTGTTAGCAAAAAGGTGGGTGTATTTTCTTCTCTTTCATATAACTCAGTAATCAGCATTACGGATGAACTGATTAAGGGATATCTGGAAGAAAGGTACGATAAGGTTATAATAATATTTAATGAATTTAAATCCATAATTAGTCAGAAGATTGTAATAAATCAGTTTTTGCCGGTACCGATAGAAGCTGAAACTGAAGAAGAAAGCAAATCGACAGATAATTATATTTATGAACCTGATCAGAACTACATCTTTAACTTTCTGTTGCCAAAGCATCTAAAAGCACAGGTATGGCGAGTATTACTTGAATCAAATGCTGCAGAACTTGGCGCCAAAATGACTGCGATGGATAATGCAACAACCAATGCTAAGGAATTGATCAGAACATTAAGAATTAAATTTAATAAAGAAAGACAGGCAGCTATCACCAAAGAAATTCTTGAAATTGTATCCGGTGCTAATGCGCTCCAGGAAGAATAATCTAAAGTCTGTTGAGCAGGCTTAATACTTTTGAAATTTTGTTGAGGAAATTATAAGATCTGATGTTAGAAGAATTATCTCTTAAACTTGAAACTTCTTTAAAAAAAGTACGCGGACAAGGGAAGTTAACAGAAAAAAATATCTCTGATTCTTTAAGAGAAATTCGACGTGTTCTTTTAGATGCTGATGTTAATTATAAAGTTGCCAAGGAATTTATTGAAAACGTTTCTTCCAAAGCACTCGGGAAGGAAGTTCTAAATTCAATAACTCCCGGACAGTTAATTACAAAAATTATTCACGATGAACTCGTCACTTTGCTGGGCATCAGCCAAAGTGAAATAAAATTGAGTGGATCGGGATTAACTGTAATTTTAATTGTTGGTTTGCAGGGCTCAGGTAAAACTACTTTTAGCGGAAAACTTGCAAATCGATTAAAACAAGACAACAGAAAAGTTTTGTTAGCCGCTGCAGATATTTATCGTCCCGCAGCAATTGAACAATTAAAAACTTTGGGTAACCAGATCGAGGTCCCTGTATTTTCACTTGAAGAAAAAGACGCAAGGAAAGTCGCAAAGGAATCCCTAAAGTATGCAAAGGAAAAAAATCTTGATACGGTTATAATTGATACTGCGGGTCGTCTTCATGTAGATGAACAAATGATGGCCGAAGTAGCTGATATCAAAGAACTTGTGAATCCGAACGAAATTTTGTTCGTTGTAGATTCTATGACCGGTCAGGATGCTGTAAATTCAGCAAAAGCATTTAATGAAACAGTAAATTATGACGGAATTGTTCTTTCTAAATTAGACGGCGATGCAAGAGGCGGAGCAGCTCTCTCAATCAGAGCAGTTGTAGGGAAACCGATCAAATTCATCAGCAATGGTGAAAAGCTTAATAATCTGGAAGTTTTCTTTCCGGACAGGCTTGCATCAAGAATTCTGGGAAAAGGTGACATAGTTTCGCTGGTTGAAAAGGCCCAGGAAAATTTTGATGTTGACGAAGCTGAGCAATTAGAAGAGAAATTACGTAAGAATAAATTTGATTTTAATGATTTTCTTAAGCAAATTAAAGCAATTAAGAAAATGGGTTCTTTATCATCCATTTTGGGAATGATTCCTGGTATGGGAAATCAACTAAAAAATGCTCAAATCGATGATAATGCACTGGTTCGTGTTGAGGCAATAATTAATTCTATGACGCCGAGCGAACGTGAAAAACCGAAAATATTGAATGGAAGCCGCCGCAAGAGAATTTCGAGAGGAAGCGGAACAACCATACAGGATGTTAACAGGCTTGTAAAACAATTTGGTGAAATGCAGAAAATGATGAGCAAGATGTCAAAAAAAGGATTTGGCGGCTCATTGAATAATTTTAAATTTAATTAGATAAGTTATACCTGGAGGTAAAATACTTTGGCTGTAAAGTTAAGACTAAGAAGAATGGGCAAGAAAAAGCAACCTATATATAAAGTAGTAGCTGCTGATTCAAGAGCTCCCAGAGATGGTAAATTTCTGGAAGCAATCGGATTGTATAATCCTTTAACTGATCCACACACGCTTAATATTAATGAAGATCGTGCGATGTACTGGTTAAACGTTGGTGCTCAACCAACCGACACTGTAAAAAGTTTATTGAAACAAAAAGGAATAATTCTTAAAAGAGAATTAGTTCGCAAAGGTTTGTCTGAAGATAAGATTGCAACAGAAGTCGAAAACTGGGAAAAATTAAGAGAAGCAAAGGCTAGTTCTGCCGAAAAAAAGAAAAAATCCAGAAAGGCAGAAGCTAAAGAAAAAGCGGAAGCTGAGGCAAAACTAAAAGAAGAAGCAGAAGCAAAAGAAAAGGCTGAAGCGGAAACAAAAGAAAAAGCTGAAGTGGAAGCAAAAGAAAAAGAGCAAGTAGTTCCGGAAGAAAAAGTTAAAGAAGAAAAGACCGAAGATAGTACAGCAGAAGTAAAGGGTGCTACTTCTGATGAAAATGCTGCTGAAAAGGAATAATCTTTTTCAAGTCTCATTTTTTCTGTGCTTTAATTCCAATGCTGCCCTTGTCTAATATAGGAGGCTTCTTTCCATGAAAGAATTCATTGAATTTATAGCTAAACATCTTGTGGATACTCCGGATAGTGTGGTTGTCGAAGAAAAAACTCCAGAAGATAATAAAATTGTATTGTCTCTGAAGGTTCAGTCCGATGACGTTGGTAAAGTCATTGGCAAACAGGGTAAAACTGCACAAGCAATGAGAACCCTGCTTACTGCAATTGCAGCTAAGGAAGGTAAAAGAGCTATTTTAGAAATATTGGACTAAAGGGATTTAAGTCTCAAAAGTGAGTGACTTTTTTCTTATTGCCCGTATTGTTTCTGTTTACGGAAAAGACGGATTTGTGAAAATTACTTCGTTTTCTGATTTTCCCGACCGTTTTTTTATGTTGAAGAGAGCGTATCTCGATTTTTTTGGTGACAAAAAAGAATTTGTTGTCGAAGATGTTTTAAGGCAAAATAAAATTTTTGCCTTAAAATTTAAAAACTTCAATAATGCTGAAGATTGTTCAGTATTGATTGGTAAGGAAGTTTTTGTAGATGATGAAGGTCTGGTAAAATTGCCGGAGGGATCATATTTTATTCACGATCTTATCGATAGTAAAGTATACAGAAACAATAAAGAATTTGGTGTTATTAAAGATGTTCTTAGTTATCCTGCGAACGATGTCTATGTAATTGAAGACACGGAAGGGAAAGAAATTCTAATTCCGGCTGTTAAAGATTTTATTGAAGGATTTGATCCAAAAAATAAAAGATTAACTCTCAGGCCGGGAGATGATATATATGAAAATGATGAAGATTGATATTATATCCGCAGTTCCCGATCTCCTTTTAAGTCCGCTAAATACAAGCATACTAAAGCGAGCCCAGGATAAAAAGAAAGTATCGATAAATTTGCATAATCTCAGAGATTATGCATTCAATAAACATAAACTGATTGATGATAAACCATTTGGCGGTGGAGCCGGTATGGTTTTGAAACCGGAACCGTTCTTTGAATGTATTGAAACGTTACAGCAGAAAGTAAAGTATGACCATATAATTTTTACTACACCAAAGGGGAAATTATTTGATCAGAAATATGCTAATAAATTATCACTATCTAAAAACATTCTGCTTGTTGCGGGACATTATAAAGAAATTGATGACCGTGTAAGAGAAAAATTTGCGACTGATGAAATATCAATCGGAAATTTTGTTCTTACTGGAGGCGAGCTGCCTTCATTGATGATTGTTGACGCAGTGGTTCGATTGATACCCGGTGTAATTAACGATAGTGAATCTGCACTGGAAGATTCTTTTCAGGATGGTGAAAGAATTGAGGCGCCTTATTATACAAGGCCCGCAGAATACAGAGGAATGAAAGTTCCTGATATTCTTCTTTCTGGTAATGACAAAGAAATTAAAAAATGGAAAGAAGAGCAGTCAGTAATTTTGACTGAGAAATGGAAAAAATTTAATAATTAGCGGAGAAAATAATGGTAGATATATCTAAAATATTACCGGATCAGATTAGATCAGACTTTCCCAAATTTAACCCAGGCGATAGAATTCGCGTTCAGGTTAGAGTTGTGGAAGGTGATAAAGAAAGATTGCAGTCTTTTGAGGGCGATGTAATTAGCATTCGCGGCGAAGGCTCAAATAAAACTTTTATTGTTAGAAAAATATCCAGCGGTGTTGGAGTTGAAAGAATTTTTCCAATGAATTCACCCAGGATTGCAAAAATTGATGTTGTTAAGGAAGGAAGTGTAAGAAGAGCTAA
>Ga0210095_1000206_pt1 | contig 17488 bp, 19 predicted proteins | sample China_Galinas_PW_FD_184861 | JGI IMG/M metagenome (GOLD analysis project Ga0210095, IMG submission 184861) | Wetland microbial communities from San Francisco Bay, California, USA, that impact long-term carbon sequestration - China_Galinas_PWA_D1... | ecosystem: Environmental > Aquatic > Marine >...
TCTTCTTGGGCATGAACGTCAACGTACGCAGCGCCTCATCGACCGACTTGCCGCGGATGGTGTCTGCCACCAGACGGCACTTCTGCGGCGATACGCGCGCGAAACGGAGTTTAGCTGCAACTTGCATTTGCCCGGACTCCTCAGGTCTTGGCCGTCTTGCGGTCACCGGAGTGTCCGCGGAACGTTCTCGTGGTCGCGAATTCGCCAAGCTTGTGGCCGACCATGTTCTCCGATACCAGGACAGGCACGTGCTGACGGCCGTTGTGCACGGCGATGGTCAGCCCGACCATGTCCGGCAACACCATCGAGCGGCGCGACCAGGTCTTGATCGGCCGGCGGTCGTTGTTGCGCACTGCCTCGGCGACCTTCTTCGCCAGATGCGTGTCGACGAACGGACCTTTTCTTACACTGCGTGGCATTCGATGTTTCCTTTATTTACGCTTGCGGCGGCGCGCGATCATGCTGTCGGTGCGCTTGTTGTTCCGCGTCTTGTAACCCTTCGTCGGCGTGCCCCACGGGCTCACGGGGTGCCGCCCGCCGGACGTCCTGCCTTCGCCGCCGCCGTGCGGATGGTCGACCGGATTCATCGCGACCCCGCGGACCGTCGGCCGCACGCCGCGCCATCGCTGTGCGCCGGCCTTGCCGAGCTTGCGCAGGTTGTGTTCGCCGTGGCCGACTTCGCCGATCGAGGCGCGGCAGTCGATGTGGATCCTGCGCATCTCGCCGGAACGGAGCCTGAGCGTCGCGTAGACACCCTCGCGGGCCGCAAGCTGGGCGCCGGCGCCCGCCGAACGCACGAGCTGACCGCCCTTGCCGGGCTTCATTTCGACGTTGTGGATCACCGTGCCGACCGGGATGGCCCTGAGCGGCAGTGCGTTGCCGGGCTTGATCGGAGCATCCTCGCCGCTGACGATCGTGTCGCCCGCGGCGACGCCCTTGGCGGCAAGGATATAGCGGCGCTCACCGTCGGCGTATTTCACCAGCGCCAAGTGCGCACTCCGATTCGGATCGTATTCCAGGCGTTCGACCGTGCCCGGGATACCGTCCTTGTCGCGCTTGAAGTCCACGATCCGGTAGCGTTGCTTGTGGCCGCCACCCTGGTGCCGGACCGTCATGCGGCCGTCGTTGTTGCGGCCGCCCGTCGACCTTTTCTTGGCCGTCAGCGGACCGTGAGGCTTGCCCTTGTGCAGCTCCGGCGTCTTGACCGCGATGACGAATCGGCGGCCGGCGGAGGTCGGTTTCGATTTCTGCAGTGCCATGTCCCGTTACCTCATTCCGTGCCGAACAGCGTCTCGATCTGGCTGCCTTCGGCAAGCCGGACGTACGCCTTCTTCCAGTCCTTGCGGCGGCCGCTGGTACGGCCGAAGCGCTTGATCTTGCCTTTCACGTTGACGACCGTGACGTCCTCCACCGCTACCTCGAACAGCAGTTCGACGGCCTGGCGGATCTCGGTCTTGGTCGCGTCGTCGCGGACCTTGAGCACGACCTGGTTGTGTTCGGCGGCGATATGACTCTTCTCCGACACGTGCGGGCCGCGGATGATGGTCATGAGGCGTTCCTGACGTCGTGCGGTGCTCATGACAGGCGCTCCTCGAGTAGTTTCAGGGCCGGCACCGTGATCAACACCTTCTCGAAGCGGATCAGCACCACCGGATCGATCGAACCCGCGTCGCAGATACCGACGTTCGGCAGGTTGCGCGCCGCGAGGAACAGAGACTCGTCGAAAGCCTCGTTGACGATCAGCACGTTGTCGAGACCGAACTCACCGAGTTTGCCCGCGAGCAGTTTCGTCTTCGGCGCCTCGACGCCGAACTCCTTGACGACTACCAGGCGATCCTGGCGCACCAGCTCGGAAAGCACCGAACGCAGGGCCGCACGATACATCTTGCGATTGACCTTCTGCTGGTAGCTGCGCGGTTTCGCAGCAAAGGCGCGACCGCCGCCGACCCAGATCGGGCTGCGGATCGTGCCGGCGCGGGCACGTCCGGTGCCTTTCTGGCGCCACGGCTTGGCTCCGCCGCCGCGGACACTGGCGCGGTTCTTCTGCGCCTTCGTGCCGGCGCGAGCACCGGACAGATAGGCGGTGACCACCTGATGGACGAGTGGCTCGTTGAACGCGGCGCCGAACGCCGCGTCGGTCACGTCTACCGTGCCACTGCCCTGCATCTTCAGCTTCATGAGGACGACCCCTTGCCCTTCACCTTGACGGCCGGACGGACGATCACGCGGCCCCCGCGATGGCCCGGGACGGCGCCCTTGACCAGCAACAGATTGCGTTCGACATCGACACGCACGACTTCGAGGTTCTGGGCAGTACGGCGCACGTTGCCCAGGCGGCCGGCCATCTTCTTGCCGGGAAACACGCGGCCGGGCGACTGGTTCTGTCCGATCGAACCGGGTGCCCGATGCGACAGCGAATTGCCGTGCGTCGCGTCCTGGGTCCGGAAATTGTGGCGCTTCACGGTGCCGGCGTAGCCCTTGCCGATCGATGTGCCGATGACGTCGACTTTCTGGCCGGCCTCGAACAGGTCGACCTTGAACTCCGTGCCGGGCTCGAACTCGCCTTCCTCATCCAATCGGAATTCGGCGACGAGGTCGCCGGCTTCGACCTTGGCGGCGGCGAAATGGCCGGACGCAGGCCGAGGCACGCGCGAGGGCTTCCGGCTGCCTGCAGTCAGCTGCAGGGCACGGTAGCCGTCGGTCTCCGCGGTTTTCACCTGCGAGACCCGGTTCGGCTGCGCCTCGATCACGGTCACGGGGACCGAGTCCCCGTTCTCCATGAATATGCGCGTCATGCCGCACTTGCGGCCAACAAGACCCATCGTCATTTTCAAAACCTCGCGCCGTAACAGACCCGGCGCCCAAGTATTCAGACACGCGAAAGGGCCAGCCATGCTGTCGGGCTGACCCTGCGTCCGGGCCGGGTTACCAACCCGATCCGGCGGTTCCGGGATTTGCCGTGTCGCCCCCGATTTCCTGGCGACTGAACGTGTAAGCGCCACAGAGCGATGCTTTGTGACGCCTGGTCCGGAGCTGGCCGACTCCCGGCCCGGCCAATTCCGGCGAGCCCGCAATTATACCCCGCGGAGGGCCCAAAGCAACCCGATTCCGGGTGCTAGTTCAGCTTGATCTGGACGTCCACGCCGGCCGGCAGCTCGAGCTTCATCAGCGCATCGACGGTCTTGTCCGTCGGGTCGACGATGTCCATCAGCCGCTTGTGGGTACGGATCTCGTACTGGTCCCGGGCATCCTTGTTGACGTGCGGGGAGATCAGCACGGTGTAACGCTCCTTCTTCATCGGCAGCGGGATCGGCCCCTTGACCGTGGCGCCGGTGCGCCTGGCCGTCTCCACGATCTCGCGAGCCGAATTGTCGATCAGCCGGTGGTCGAAGGCCTTGAGCCGGATGCGTATGTTCTGGTTCGTTGCCACGTTTTCTCCTTAGATGCTTTCCGGCTCCGCTGTCGCGGCTGAAGCCGCTCCTGCGATGCCTTGCCGTTCTACTCGATAATCTTCGCCACCACGCCGGCGCCGACGGTACGGCCGCCCTCGCGGATCGCGAAGCGCAGGCCTTCCTCCATCGCGATCGGGTTGATCAGGTCCACCACCATCTGCACGTTGTCGCCCGGCATCACCATCTCGGTGCCCTCCGGCAGCTCCACCGCGCCCGTCACGTCCGTGGTCCGGAAGTAAAACTGCGGCCGGTAACCCTTGAAGAACGGCGTGTGGCGTCCACCCTCGTCCTTGGTCAGGATGTACACCTCCGCCTCGAACTTGGTGTGCGGCGTGATCGAACCCGGCTTCGCCAGCACCTGGCCACGCTCCACTTCCTCGCGCTTGGTGCCGCGCAACAACACACCCACGTTGTCGCCCGCCTGGCCCTGGTCCAACAGCTTCCGGAACATCTCCACGCCCGTGCAGGTCGTCTTCGTGGTGTCCTTGATACCCACGATCTCGATCTCGTCGCCCACCTTGATCACGCCGCGCTCGATGCGCCCCGTCACCACCGTGCCGCGCCCCGATATCGAGAACACGTCCTCCACCGGCATCAGGAAGTTGCCATCGATCGCCCGCACCGGCTCCGGAATGTAGTCGTCCATCGCCTCCACCAGCTTCAGCACCGACGGCACGCCGATCTCCGAGGTGTCGCCCTCGAACGCCTTCAGCGCCGAACCCGTGATGATCGGCGTGTCATCGCCCGGAAACTCGTACGTCGACAGAAGATCTCTCACCTCCATCTCCACCAGCTCCAGCAGCTCCTCGTCGTCCACCTGGTCCGCCTTGTTCAGGTACACCACGATGTACGGCACCCCAACCTGCCGCGCCAGCAAGATGTGCTCCCGCGTCTGCGGCATCGGCCCGTCCGCCGCACTCACCACCAGAATCGCACCGTCCATCTGCGCCGCACCCGTGATCATGTTCTTCACGTAGTCCGCGTGCCCCGGACAGTCCACGTGCGCGTAGTGCCGGTTGTCCGACTCGTACTCCACGTGCGCCGTCGCAATCGTGATGCCGCGCGCCTTCTCCTCCGGCGCGTTGTCGATCTGGTCAAACTGCTTGACCTCGCCGCGACCGTGCTTCTCCGCCATCACCTTCGTCAACGCCGCCGTCAGCGTCGTCTTGCCGTGATCCACGTGACCGATCGTCCCCACGTTGACGTGCGGCTTCGTCCTCTCGAATTTCTCTTTGGCCATGTGCTTTTCCTGCTTTTCTTTGTGGTCTCGTCGCGCTGCCAAGCAGCGCTCCTACAATGCTTCTGCGCTCTTCCCGTCGAACAATTCAGCCGGTGGAGCCCACACCCGGGATTGAACCGGGGACCTCTTCCTTACCAAGGAAGTGCTCTACCCCTGAGCTATGTGGGCGCTGCCAAAACCCGCCATCCGTCTGGAGCGGGTGATGGGAATCGAACCCACATCATCAGCTTGGAAGGCTGAGGTTCTACCATTGAACTACACCCGCCATCTCGAGCCGCGTAATTCACATCACGACCCTCAACCCTTCACCGCGGCCCCTTTTTCCGGGACGCAAAAATCCTGACAGTCTTCCAAAGCAACCGTCCGGATTCCGAAAATCTCGTTGTACCTTCCCTTAGGTGGAGCTGCCAACCCAGTCACACACCCGGTTTGTGTCACGCGGACTTTTGACGGGTACAAAAGTGGTCAGAGAACGAAGCCTTTCAATACTGCTATACTCGGCTCTGACTACCTCCTCCGAACTGACGTTCTGGTGGAGGGGGTAGGATTCGAACCTACGTAGGCATAGCCAGCAGATTTACAGTCTGCCCTCGTTGACCGCTTGAGTACCCCTCCGCGGACACAAGCCGCCTATTGTCTAATTCCCCCAACCCACTGTCAACCGGCGGTGCGGCCTCGTTTGCGGCGTCCGGGCCTGTCACGGAGGGGCGGCCGGCGACCGCCCGTCATTGCGAGGAGCGTAGCGACGAAGCAATCCACACTGGATTGCTTCGCTTCGCTCGCAATGACCCCGCCGTGCGCCGGTCAGCCGTCTTTGACCGACCAGTGCCAGGGCTCGTACAGGATCCCCCAGGGGTTGTCTTTGGGGTAAGTCATTGAAAAACCGAAATCTGCTGCCCGCTCACGCAGCCAGTCGAACGCGGTCGTCTGGTCGAATTCCTCGGTCAGCGGCCGCGAGCCCGGCGTCGCGATGTCCACCGCCCGGCCGGTGTGGTGTTCGCTGTGGCCCGGCGCCGCATTGACGGTGAGGATCTCGTCGATGGTCTGCCCGGCATCCAGCTTGTTGCGGATCAGCGTCGCCTGGTACTCGACGCTCCGGAACCCGGAGACGATCAGCAGCTCGACGCCGTCCGCGGCCGCCGCAGCCACCATGGCCTGCCACATCTCCGCGGCGTCGGGCGTCAGCCGCTGCATCCGCCCGATGAGATTCGGTCCGACCTCGACGAGGTCGTCGGCTTCCTCGAACAGCGGCGGACCGCGGTAGTCCGCGGATATACCGAGTTCCCTGTGCAGTTCGCGTAGCATACGGGTCGCGATTGTCCCACATCGGCGGACGGCGGCAAGCCATGAACAAGGACCGGATTTACGCGGACGGTGACAAGGGCGGCGAGCCGTTCCGCTTCGACGACACCGTGGCGGCGGTGTTCCCGGACATGCTGCGGCGCTCGATCCCCGGCTACGAGGCCACCCTGGAGGCCATCGGCTCGCTGGCGGCGCGCTATGTCCGGCCCGGCACACTCTGCTACGACCTGGGTTGCTCGCTCGGCGCCGCGACGCTGGCGCTGCGCCAGGGAATCCGCGTGCCCGACTGCCGCATCGTCGCGGTCGACAATGCGCCGGCGATGATCCGTCGTTGTACCGAGCTCATCGCGGCGGACGACGCGGCCTTGCCCGGCCGGACCGCCGTCGACGTCGAACTCGGGGATATCCGCGAGGTGCCGATCCGGAATGCCTCGATGGTCGTCATGAATTACACCTTGCAGTTTGTCGGTCTCGGCGACCGCGAATCGCTGCTGCGCCGCATACACGACGGCCTCGTGCCGGGCGGCCTGCTGCTGTTGTCCGAGAAAGTCGTCGACGAGGATCCGCAAATGGAGGCGCTGCTGGTCGAGCTGCATCACGAACACAAGCGCCGCAATGCCTATAGCGCGCTGGAAATCAGCCGCAAGCGAGCGGCACTGGAGAACGTGCTGGTGCCCGAGACCGTCGCCGCGCACCGGCGCCGGCTGCGCGCGGCCGGCTTCGCACACGCGGCCGTCTGGCTGCGCTTTTTCAATTTCGTATCGCTCGTTGCGATTCGCGCGGCATGATCGACTATGACCGCCTCTGGCAATGCCTGGTTGGTCTCGGTCTCGGCGACTGGCGAGGGCCGCTCGAGCCGCTGATCCGCGAGCGGTTCATGCCGACCGGCCACGGCGACCTGCCGCGCTGGCGGGAGGCCCTGGCCACGCTGCGCGAAACGCCGGCGGGCGACACCGAGCGCATCCGCGAGCTGCTGCTGAGCCTCGCACCCTGGCGCAAGGGCCCGTTCGACGTGGCCGGCGTCACGATCGACGCGGAGTGGCGCAGCGACCTGAAATGGGCGCGCCTTGCGGCCGCGATCGCACCGCTCGAAGGACGCAGCGTCCTCGACGTCGGCTGCGGCAACGGTTACTACATGTTGCGCATGCTCGAAGCCGGCGCCCGGGCCGTGCTCGGCGTCGACCCGACGCTCCTGTATTGCCTGCAGTTCCTGGCCGTGTGCCGTTACCTCGCGCCGCAACCGGCGTTCGCGCTACCGCTCGCGCTGCACGAATTGCCGGCCGAGGCGCGCGCGTTCGACACGGTGTTCTCGATGGGCGTGCTGTATCACCGGCGCGCACCGCTCGATCACCTGCGCGAGCTCCGCGGCACGCTGCGGCCGGGCGGGCAACTCGTGCTCGAGACGCTGTTCCTGCCCGGCGAGGACGCGTTCGCGCGGACCCCGGCCGAGCGCTATGCACGCATGCGCAACGTCTGGCTGTTACCGACCGTCCCGGAACTCCTCACCTGGCTCGCGCGGTCGGGATTCCGTGATGCCGAGGTCGCCGACCGCTCCCGGACCACACCCGCCGAGCAACGCCGGACCGAGTGGATGCCGTTCGAATCCCTGGCCGATGCGCTCTATCCCGGCGATCCGGACCGCACGGTCGAAGGCTGGCCCGCGCCGCGGCGCGTCGTGGTGCTTGCAAACGCCGGCTAATTTCCTTATTTTCAGTTTAAACAGAAATAAGAGAATTGCCATGAAGCTGTCGCCGGCTGTCGAGCGATACGTTCTGCACTGGGGCGAGATGGGCACGCGCTGGGGCACCAATCGCACCGTCGCGCAGATTCATGCGCTGCTGTACCTGTCGCCGGAGCCGCTTACCGCCGACCAGATCGTCGAAGCCCTGTCCGTCGCGCGCTCCAACGTTAGCACCAGCATCCGCGAGTTGCAGAGCTACGGCATGGTGCGCATGACGCACGTGCTCGGCGATCGCCGCGACTACTTCGAGTCGATATCCGACGTCTGGGACCTGTTCCGCGTCATCATCGACCAGCGCAAGCAGCGCGAACTCAACCCGACACTGACGATGCTGCGCAGCGTCGCCGACGAAGTCGATCGCGAGACCGACACCGACCCGGTCACGAAGGAACGCATCCGCAACATGCTGGATTTCGTCGAGACAACCAGCGACTGGTACGAGCAGATTCACGAGATCCCCACCTCGACGCTCAAGAAACTCATGAAGCTCGGCCGCGGCATCACCAGGCTCGTGTCTCGTTGACCGAGGCGCGCCAGCGATCGCGGCTGAAGCCGCTCCTACGGAAACCAATAGACTAAGGTGCCGGACCAGCGTCCGTAGGAGCGGCTTCAGCCGCGATCAGGGCAGCCGATTCAGTCCGCTCAGGGTAAGGCGGGAGGCGCCGGCCGGCAGGCGTCGGTCGCCGCGATCTCGCCTTTGCTGCGCTCGCGCAGCACCCAGATGGATTCAGTCAGCGCCTTCGCCTTGGGACCGCCGCTGAACGTGCCGGCCGGCCGGTAGAAATAGCCGCCGGGCTGGTAGGTGCCGGTACTCACCTCGCCGTTCACGCACTCGCTGCCCTGGAACTGTCCGGTCGCGAGGTAGCCTTCGCGGATGGCGGACGAGGATTGCCACGGCAGCACGGCGCCAGGCGCGACGCGTTCCAGCCAGATACGTCCGCCGCTACCCGGATCGGAACGAAGCTCCTTGATGTCCACGCCCTTGACGGCCGTCGGCTGCCAGTCGACGAACTTGCTGTCGAGCAGGATCGGCGTGCGGATCATCGTGGCCGGATCGACGTCGTCGAGATAATAGAGCACGCGCGCGCCCTCGCTCGTGGTCAGGTTGAAGCCGATGTTGCCGGCCGGCGCGTAGAGGTAGCCGCCGGGCGGCAAGGCGATGTCGCCGGCGTCAACTTGTCCGGCCAGCACGAAGAGTTCGAGCGTCTTGCCGGGCGACGCCCCGGTCGTGCCCTGCCAACCGGGCGGCAGGTCGACCCGATTGCTGCTGCGGCGCGTCTGCGGATCGCCGGAGAACTGCTTCGCCCGCACGCCGGGCAGGCTCGCGAGGAACACGTCCGGCAAGGTGTCCGCCTGGATGAAAGCCGGGTACGGCAACTTCGGCGGACCGGCGGCACAGCCCGCGATCAGCACCACGAAAAAAGCCGCCCAGAAACTGGGCGGCATAGCAAGCAGAAGATGTATCCGGCGAGTCACGAAACGCAGGGTACGAGACATCCGTGTCGCGCTGTTGGCTGCGTCAACCGCGAACAAGGGATGAGCCGCTTCTTCCAGACACATGACGGCCGCGCAGACGACCAGTCACTCGAGCTACGTGTTGAGAGGAAGCACGTGAAGCCTGCCGTGGAATCGTGCATCCGGCACGGCGCCCCATCCGCATTGCCTTCTACATCCCGTCTCCGTGCGTACCGGATTGGTACGCGGCGAATGCTACTACATCTTGTATACAAAGGCGAGATATGCACAAGATGTGGTTTTGGGCCGATGCCGGGGGGAATCCGACCTTGACTCAGCCAACTCGCTCGGGCCTACGGTCCACTCACCAGAACGTCGGCTTATGGTTGGGTGTGGCGCTGTTCGCCGCGATGCTGCTCTTGGGTCCACCCGAGGACCTGACGCAAGCTGGGTGGATGACGGCGTCGATTGGCGTGTTGATGGCGATCTGGTGGGCGACCGAAGCCGTGCCGATCGCGGTAACGTCCCTGTTGCCGCTCGCGGTGTTCTCGCTGCTCGGCATCTCGAATATCCAGGATGCGGCCTCCCCGTACGCGAACAAGGTCGTGTTCCTGTTCCTCGGCGGATTCATCGTCGCACTCGCTATGCAGCGCTGGGATCTGCACCGCCGTATCGCCCTCAACGTGCTGCGCATCGCGGGCAGCGGCGGCCGCTCGCTGATCGGCGGCTTCATGCTGGCGAGCGCGCTGATCAGCATGTGGGTGACAAACACGTCGACGACGATGATGTTGCTGCCGATTGCCATGTCGGTCATTACCGTCATCCACAATTCCGTCGGCGAGCTCGACGAGGGCGGCCGCCGCGACTTCGAATGCGCGCTGCTGCTCGGCGTGGCTTACGCTGCGACGATCGGCGGCATGACGACGCTCGTCGGCACGGCGCCCAACGCGATGTTCGCCGCTTTCATGTCCGACGAATACGGCACCGACATCCACTTCGCGAACTGGATCCTGATCGGCCTCCCGCTCACGGCCGCAATGCTGCCGCTCGCCTGGCTTGCGCTGACGCGCGTCGTGTTCAGGGTCGAGTTCCGCACCGGCGGTGAGGGCCGGGCCGAGCTTGTCCGCATGCGTGAAGAGATGGGCCCGATGACCGTCCCGGAAAAGCGCGTCACCATCGTGTTCGCCATCATGGCGCTGACCTGGGTATTCCGGCCGCTGCTAATCCGGATCCCGGCGCTGTCCGGTCTGGACGATTCCGGCATAGCGATGGCCGGCGCCATCGCGATGTTCCTTGTCCCGAGCAAGGATGCAGAAGATCCGATGCTGATGCGCTGGCGTTATACGGAGAAGCTGCCCTGGGGCGTGCTGTTGCTGTTCGGCGGCGGCCTGTCACTGGCGCACGCCGTCACCGACACCGGTCTGGCCGGGTGGCTGGGCGCGAACCTGCAGGCGATCGGCACGCTGCCGATCGTGGCCATCGTCTTCATCGTCGCGGGTATGATCATCTTGCTCACCGAACTGACGAGCAACACCGCTACCACCGCGACGTTCCTGCCGATCGTCGGCGCCATCGCGATCGAGGCAGGCTTCGATCCCGTGCTGCTCACGGTGCCCGTGACCCTGGCCGCCAGCTGCGCCTTCATGCTGCCGGTCGCCACGCCACCGAATGCGATCGTGTTCGGTTCCGGCCTCCTGACGATCCCGAAGATGGCACGAGCCGGCCTGGTGTTGAACGTGTTCAGCATCGTGCTCGTGTCGCTGGTCGCGATCTACCTCGCGCCGCGGGTGTTGTGAGGCCAGTGCGATGACGAAGCCTTACGAGGTGACCACGCGGAACCGGGTCCGCCAGCTAAAGGACAAGGCGACTTACGACCGCGATACGGTGCATGCGATCCTCGACGCCGGACTGGTGGCGCACGTCGGCTTCGTGCAGGACGGCGCGCCGGTCGTCGTGCCGATGATCTACGGCCGCGACGGCGAGACGCTGTACCTGCACGGCGCCCGCAAGGCGCGCGTGATCCGGCTACTCGAGCAGACCGACCGGGCCTGCGTCAACGTGACGCTGGTCGATGCGCTCGTGCTGGCGCGTTCCGCCTTCAATTCCTCGCTGAACTACCGCTCGGTCACAGTGTTCGGCCGGCCCGGATTCGTCGACGACGCCGATGCCAGGCTGCATGCGCTGCACACGATCAGCGAACACACGATGCCCGGCCGCTGGGCGGAACTGCGGGCACCGTTGACGAAAGAGCTCAAGATGACCGGCGTCATCGCGCTCGGGATCGAATCCGCGTCCGCCAAGATCTCGACCGGCATGCCGGCCGACGAGCCGTTCGATTACGCCACGCCCGTCTGGGCGGGGATCCTGCCGCTGGAAACCCGCTTCACACAGCTCCTGGCCGACGACGAATTGCTCGATGGCGTCGAACCTTCGGCAGCCGTACGGGGCTTGCAGGGACGGGGTTTGTAGTCGTCGATTTGATCGCTTCTCGAAGTGGTTCCCGCGCAGCGAGTTGGCCGCCTTCAGCCGCGATCGCCCCGTCGGTCCGATTCGCCTACCGCATCAGCGCGCTGTTCTCCGCCTCGAGGCGCAGCAGGGCTTCCTTGGTGGCGAGGCCGCCGCCGAAGCCGGTCAGTTCGCCGTGGCTGCCGATGACGCGGTGGCATGGGATGATGATCGGGATCGGGTTGCGGCCGTTCGCGGCGCCGACGGCGCGCACGGCTTTGGGCCGGCCGATGCTTTCTGCGATATCGCGATACGACTTCGTCTCGCCGTAGGGGATACGCTGCAGCTCCTCGAGCACCTGCACCTGGAATTCGGTGCCGGTCAGCTTCAGCGGCAACTCGAAGGTTTTGCGTTCGCCGGCGAAGTACTCATTGAGCTGCCGGCGCACCTCGGCGAACGGCTTCTCGTTGTAGATCCAGTCGGGTTCGGGATCGCGGCGCATCGACCCTTGTGGGAATCCGACGAGCGTGAGCGCCTCTTCATCGCCGGCGAGCAACAGATCGCCGATCGGTGTGGCCAGGTAACAGTAATACATCGTTCAACCTCCGGAGCCCGCCAGCGAGCTCCACAACAGTAATGCCGCATAGGCGCGCCAGGGCCGCCATGCCTCCGCGCGCCGCGCGAGCGCCGCGGCGCCGTCGATACCCGTGCGCTCGACCGCCTTCAGCAAGCCGAGGTCGGATGCCGGGAATGCGTCGGGATCCTTGAGCGCCCGCAACGCCACGTACTCCGCCGTCCAGGCGCCGATGCCGCGCAAGGACACGAGCGCGCGACGCACGTCGTCGACGTCCATCGCATCGTCGAACGCGATGTCGCCGCTTGCCACCGCCGCCGCCAACCCGCGGATCGCGTCGGCGCGGCCCTTGTTCAGGCCGATGCCGATGAGCCGCGCACGCGCGAGTCTTTCAGGTACCGGGAACAGGCGCGTCAGCGACGCGGCATCTTCGCGCCCGGCAAGCGAAGCCGGCAGCGTGATCGGCTCGCCGTAACGTTCCGCGATCCGGCCAGCCACCGTCGTCGCGGCCTTCACAGACACCTGCTGACCGATGATGGCGCGCACCGCGAGCTCGAAGCCGTTCCAGGCGCCGGGGACGCGGATACCCGGCCGGCGCTTCAACAACGGCCGCAGAGTCCTGTCCGCGCCGAGTACGGCTGCGATATCCGCGACCGGTGCATCCAGATCGAACATCTGCCGCACGCGCTGCACCGCGCCGAACACGCCGGACGTCGCGATGCCGTGCAGCGTGAGCGTGAGGCCGTCGCCGCCGACGTCCCGGCATTCGATGACGCCGGCTGCACCGTCGACGACGACCGTACGCAGGTACGTGTCGCCCGCGACCCGCTCCACGCCGGCCGTGACCCGGCCGTCGAGGAAGCCGATCGCGGCAGACCAGTCGTAAGGCGTGCTGTGCGGCAAGCGTACGGTCAGCGCAGCACCCGCGACGGCCGTGTCGTCACTGCGGCGCCGCAGTTCGCGTGGCGTGCGGCCGTAAGTCTTGCGGAATGTGTCGTTGAAGCGGCGCACGCTGCCGTAGCCCGCGGCGACGGCAACGTCCGCCAGCGGCAGGTCGGTCTGGTCGATGAGCCGCTTCGCGAAGTGCAGGCGCTGGGTGTGCGCGACCGCGAGCGGCGAGGCGCCGACGTGCTGGTGGAACAGCCGCCGCAGGTGCCGGCTCGTCACGCCGAGACGATCGGCGAGCTGTTCGATCGAGCCCGCGTCCAGCGCCCCGCCCTCGATCAGGCGCAGGCCCCGGCGTACGGTGGTCGACGTGCCGTTCCAGGCCGGCGTGCCGGGGGCGCATTCGGGCCGGCAACGCAGACACGGGCGGTAACCTGCTTCCGCGGCGGCCGCGGCGCTCGGATAGAACGTCACGTTCGCCGACCGGGGCGACACCGCCGGACAGATCGGCCGGCAGTAGATGCCAGTAGTGCGCACGCCGACGAAGAAGCGGCCGTCGAAGCGCGCGTCCCGGGACAGCCGGGCGCGCTCGAAGATGGCGTGATCGTTGCTGAGGGCGCTCGGTGACATGAGCGCAAGTATACGCGCCCGCCGGAGTCGAATTAGCCAGAATCGGACGTCTACCCCTGGTCATTGCGAGGAGCGAAGCGACGAAGCAATCCATGGATTGCTTCGCTGCGCTCGCAATGACGAGGATGTGTTTACTTATCGATGCCGCCGACGCAGAGGTACTTGATCTCGAGGTAATCGTCGAGGCCGTACTTCGAGCCTTCGCGGCCCTGCCCGGATTCCTTGATGCCGCCGAACGGCGCCATCTCGTTCGAGATGATGCCCTCGTTGATGCCGACGATGCCGTACTCGAGGCCCTCGGCGACGCGCCAGATGCGGCCGACGTCGCGGGAATAGAAGTAACAGGCCAGTCCGAACTCGGTGTCGTTCGCGATGCGGATCGCCTCGTCTTCGGTCTTGAACCGGAACAGCGGCGCGATGGGTCCGAAAATTTCCTCGCGGAACACGCGCATGTCGTAATCGACGTCCGTCAGGACGGTGGGGTTCACGAAGCACGCGCCGAGGTCCGAGGGTCCGCCGCCGGCGGCGACGTGTGCGCCTTTCGCGATCGCGTCGTCCACGAACTTCATGACGTCGTTGGCGGCCTTCTCGTTGATCAGCGGCCCGACGTTGACGTCCTGGTCGGCGCCATTGCCGAGCTTCAGGTTCGACATCGCGACGATGAGCTTCTCGGCGAACGCATCGTAGACGCCTTCCTGCACGAGGATCCGGTTCGCACAGACGCAAGTCTGGCCCGCGTTGCGGAACTTGCAGATGATCGCGCCCTTGACCGCCTCGTCGAGGTCCGCGTCGTCGAAGACGATGAACGGCGCGTTGCCGCCGAGCTCCATGGAGGTGCGCTTGACCGTGCCGGCGCACTGCTTCATCAGCAACTTGCCGACCGCGGTGGAGCCGGTGAAGGTCAGCTTGCGGACGGTCGGGTTGCCCGTGAGCTCTGCGCCGATCTCCTCGGTGATGCCGGCGACGATATTGACCACGCCTGCGGGGATGCCGGCCCGCTCGGCCAGCTCGACCATCGCGAACGCCGACAACGGCGTCTCGTTCGCGGGTTTGCAGACCACGGTGCAGCCGGCTGCGAGGGCCGGTGCGATCTTGCGCGCCAGCATCGCGTTCGGAAAATTCCAGGGCGTGATGCAGGCGACGACGCCGACGGGCTGTTTGATGATGACGACGCGCTTGTCCGCCGACGGGCCGGGGATCGTATCGCCGTAGATGCGTTTCGCCTCTTCGGCGAACCACTCGAGGTAGCTCGCGCCGTATGCGATCTCGCCGCGCGACTCGGCCAGCGGCTTGCCCTGCTCGGCCGTCATGATTTGCGCCAGGTCTTCCTGCGCCTCCATCATCAGGTTGAACCACTTGCGCAGAAGGTTCGAGCGTTCCTTGGCGGACTTCTGCCGCCAGGTCCCGAACGCGCGCCCGGCTGCCTCGATGGCGCGGCGAGTCTCCGCCGTGCCGCAACTGGCGATGTCCACGATCGTCTCGCCGGTCGCCGGATTCAACACCGGGCGGGTCGCACCGCTGTCGGCGTCGACCCACTTGCCGTCTATGTACGCCCGGGTCTTGATGAGACCCTGATCCGAAATTTTCATCCTGAATGCTCCCGGTCATTGCTGGGGGGGCCGGATAGTATGGGTGCTGGTTCCTGCCGGTGCAACGAGCCCCCGACAGGACCCGGCTGGGGGCTCAGGCCGCTTTGCGCTTGCCTTTCTCGAGCCATTTCTCGAGCTTATCGGCGCCGCCGATCTTCTCGCCGTTGATGAACACCTGCGGATACGTCGTCGCATCCGCGACGGCCCGCAACGTGCGGTCGGTGTAGTCGCGGTTCAGCACGAGTTCCTCGAACTCGACGCCGGCGTCGTGCAGCAAGCCCTTGGCGCGGGCGCAGAACGGGCAGCCCGGGCGGGAGAATACCGTCACGTCGTACGGACGCTGTGCATCGGGGTCCAGGTAGGCCAGCATCGTATCGGCGTCGGAGACCTTGAACGGGTCGCCCGGCTCCTCCGGCTCGATGAACATCTTCTCGATGATGCCGTCGCGCACCAGCATCGAGTAACGCCAGGAGCGCTTGCCGAAGCCGAGGTCTTCCTTGCCGACGAGCAGACCCATGCCCTGCGTGAATTCGCCGTTGCCGTCCGGCAGGAAGCGCACGCGGTCCGCGTGCTGCGCTCGTTTCCACTCGTCCATGACGAACGCGTCGTTGACCGACACGCAGATCACCTCGTCGATGCCGCGCGACCGGAACAGCGGTTCCAACTGGTTGTAGCGCGGCACGTGCGAGGACGAGCAGGTCGGCGTGAACGCGCCGGGGAGCGAGAAAACGATGACGGATTTGCCCTTGAAGACCTCATCCGTGGTGACGTTTACCCACTCGTGATCGCGGCGCGTGCGAAACGTGGCTTCGGGGACGGGTCGTCCCTCGATGGATTTGAACATGTCTTACTCCTTATTTGATATCAAAACGATCAGGCCAGCAGGCTGCGCAGCATCCAGGCGTTCTTCTCGTGGAGCTGCATGCGCTGCGTCAGCAGGTCCGCCGTCGGCTCGTCGCTCGCCAGTTCGGCCGCCGGGAACGCCTCGCGCGCCGTGCGCACGACCGTTTCCTGGCCGATGACGAGCTGCCGGATCATCTCCTCGGCGCTCTCCTCGCCGCTGCCTTCGTCGATGGACGTGAGTTTCGCGAAGTCCGAATAGGACCCGGGCGCCTTGATGCCCAAAGTACGAATTCGCTCGGCGATCTCGTCCACCGCGGCGGCGAGTTCCGTGTATTGCCCCTCGAACATCGTGTGCAGCGTGTTGAACTGCGGTCCCGTGACGTTCCAGTGGTAGTTGTGTGTCTTCAGGTACAGCGAATAGCTGTCGGCAAGCAGCTTCGACAGCCCGCTCGCGATCTCTTCGCGTTGTTTCCGGTCGATACCGATATTCAGTTCCATGTTTGTCCTCCTTTACTTCAACGACAGGATAACGCTTGTAGAAAATCCTATAAAATGGTTTAATTCTATTACTATGTCCTATTTTGTGAATGTATGAGACTCCCGAGCACGAAGCAGCTCCAGTACTTCGTCGCGCTTGCGGAAGCAGAGCATTTCGGGCGTGCGGCAGAGGCGTCGTTCGTCTCGCAATCGGCGTTCAGCAACGCCATCAAGGAACTCGAGACGCTGCTCGACGTCCAGCTCGTCGACCGGACCCGTCGCAGCGTCACGATCACGACGATCGGCCAGCAGGTCGCCGTCCAGGCACGGCTGTGCCTGCGCGACGTGCAGGCGCTGGTCGAGCTCGCGCGCGGCCAGCAGCGGCCGATGTCCGGCGAACTCCACGTAGGTGTGATCCCGACGATCGCACCGTTCCTGTTGCCGAAGGTGCTGCCGAAGCTGCGCAAGGCCTATCCGGACCTGCAGCTCTATCTGTACGAGGAACAGACCCAGCGCATCTACGAGCGGCTGATGGACGGCGAGCTCGACCTCATCCTGCTCGCGCTGCCCTACGACCTCGGCGGCGTCGAGGTGCTGCCGCTTTTTCGTGACCGCTTCGCGCTGGCGTACCGGGAGGGCACCGAGCGGGTCGATCCGGATCACTATCGATACAGCCGACTCGACGCCGACAGCGTGCTGCTGCTCGAGGACGGCCATTGCCTGCGCGACCATGCGCTCGACGCCTGCAAGATCCGCAACACGCAGAAGATCCGGCGGATCGCGGCCAACAGCGTGCTGACGCTGATTGAGATGGTCGACGCCGATCTCGGCGTGACCTTCCTGCCGGAGATGGCG
>Ga0210095_1000207_pt1 | contig 17434 bp, 9 predicted proteins | sample China_Galinas_PW_FD_184861 | JGI IMG/M metagenome (GOLD analysis project Ga0210095, IMG submission 184861) | Wetland microbial communities from San Francisco Bay, California, USA, that impact long-term carbon sequestration - China_Galinas_PWA_D1... | ecosystem: Environmental > Aquatic > Marine >...
CGTGGAGGCCTGCAAACTGGCCGTCCTGGTCGACCCGGAGCGCGCCGAGCCGCACCGGCTGCTCGGCTTCGTCCACAGCCGCATCGGCTGGAACCGGATGGCCCATCGGCAGAGGCCCCTCGACGACTTCCGCGCCGCCGTCTTCGAGCTGCGCCGCGCCGTTGACCTCGATCCGGACGACTTCCTGGCGCTGCAGCGGCTCGGCAGCACCGTCAGCTTCGTCCTCGGGTGGTACTGGAGCGTTGGAAGGCCACCGGAGCCCGAGCTTTTGGCCGAGGCGCACTGGACGACCCACCGCGCTCTGGAGCTCCACCCGCGGTCGTCCAGCGCCCTCAACGGCGCCGCCAGCCTGTGGCTCAGGGAGGGTCAGATGGCGGACGCCCAGGGACTCGACCCGGACGGCGCCTGGGCGCGGTCGGCGGCGCTGTACCGCCGCGCCCTGGAGATCGAGCCCACGTCGTGCGACCTGGCCTACAACCTCGGCTTCCTGGGCTCATTGGAGAGCGAGTCCGCGCTGCGTCGCGGCCTGGCCGTGGAGGCGCGGACGCGACGCGCCCTAGACTACATCGAGGAGGTCTGCCGCCGATGCCCGGACCGCATGCTGGCCCACTCGGTGGCCGGCACCTTGTACGTGACCTGGGCGCTGGACCGCATGCTGCGCGGCCTGGACCCGAGCGAGCAGACCGGCCTGGCCCTGGAGCACTCGCGGCGTAGCCTCGAGACCGACCCCAGTCTCTCCGCCGGTAACGGGATCGCCATGTGGGCCCACCTGACGCAGGCGCAGTGGCTTTCACGGCACGGTGAGCCGGCGGCCGAGCCCCTCGCCGCCGCGCGCTCCCAAGGCGAGCGGCTGGCGCAGCTCAACGGCACCGCCGTCGGGCTGGCGCGCACCCTTGTGGCGTCGGGCCGCGAGCGGTGGCGGCGCGGCTTGTCGCCGGCGAACGACTTCATTCGTTCGCGGCAGGTCGTGACGCGGGCGGCGCAGGGCAGGCAGCTCACCCTCGTCGAGCGCATGCGCTTGGCCGACGCCTACCTGTTCGAAGCGCGGTGGCGCCGGGAGACGGGCCGCGAAGGGGTCGCGGAGTTGGTGACGCAGGGGCTCGCAGCGGTGGCCGAAGGCGTTGGCACCGGCAGCGGCAACAACGAACGGTCGGCCCTCGAAGCGTCGCTGCGCCTGCTGGTGGCGGCGCCCGGCAGCGCCGAAGCCGAGGCGGCGCGGCGCCAGCTCGACGCCAGCCTGGGGGCGGCGCCGCTGCTCCGCTTGCGGTACGGCGGCGAGGCGCCCGGAGCATAAAAAAGTCGGGGGGCTCTCACCCCCCGAGTGAAAGGAGACGTGTCCGGTTCCGCGAGCGGACTTGGTTGTCTCGTTTTGAATCCAGTCGTCCAGCCGAGTGGCCGAGCGGTGGGTTCGCCGGTATACGCGCAGGGCGACGAGGAAATCACTCACGCGGGTGGAAATCCGTTCCGCTCGACCGCCGCGGCCGTGGTCGCGGCGACGGCAACGAAGACGCCCGGGGAGGTGCGCTCCCCGGGCTGAAGGTGGTGCCGGCGTCGCAGAAGCGACCTGCGTGAAACGGTGGATTTCGTCAGGAGTCAGCTCGAAACGAAGACGACTTCACCTCCACCGGTACAACGCGTAGAGACGTCTCCGCCCCACTCACCGGAAGGTTCGCGACGGCGACAAAAAAAGGCCGGGGAGGTCACCCTCCCCGGCCCGCTTTCGCATCCGCTCAGCCGTGGCTCAGAAGCTGAGCTTGGCGCCGAGACGGATGGTGCGCGGCGACTGGTACTGGGTGGGCGTACCCCACAGCGGGTTACCCGCCGGGCAGGAAGTTCCGACGCCGGTCCCCGGGCCGCCGCAGTCGTTGAGCAGACCTTGCTGCTCACGCGCGGTGGTCCACTCCTGGTCGACGAGGGTCGCTTCCGCCTGATCGGTGACGTTGAACACGTCGGCGATCAGCTTGAGATCCAGGCCGCTGCCGAAGTGGATCGGATACTGGAGGTGAAGGTCCAGGTTCCACACGTCCGCAGTCCGGCCGGCGGTGCCGCGCTGGGTGACGAAGCGCTCGTCCGCACCGTAGCTGGTGTGCCAGCCGAGCTTGGAGATCGGCGTGCCGTCCAGGTACTGGAAGTAGAAGCCGGTGGTGAGCTGGATCGGCCAGACGTAGGACCCGTAGGCCTTGAACTGGTACTGGCGGTCGTTGGGAAGCAGGCCGAAGGCGCCCTCCAGAAGACCCGGTAGGTCGTAGAGGGAGGTGATGTTGGGATCGAGCTGACCGGTCTCCTGGCGGTACAGGCCGCCGTAGTTACCCTCGTTTTTCGAGTACACGGCGCTGGCGTAGAGCTGCCAGTTGTTGGAAAAGCGCTTGTTGAGAGTGAGCTCCAAGGACTCGTAGTCGCGCACCGGCTCGGGGAAGAAGACCGACTCGGGTAGCGGCTCGCCGGTGACCGGGTTCATGGTGAACTCACCGCTCGGGTTGGTGATGAAGTAGTTGGCCCCGCCGTCGGCCGAGATGTCCTCGATGACGTCCTCGATGCTGCGCTGCGTGGCGCGCAGACCGAGGGCCAGGTTGGGGGCGACCTCGTACTCGAAGCCGATCAAGGTCTCTTCGGTGTACATCGGCTTGATGTCCGGGTCCACCGCCGTGCCGAGGCCGAATCCGAAACCGGTGTAGTACGTGCCCGGGTTTTCCGCCGTCGGCAGCGAGCCGTCCTCCGGGTAGTAGAAGTAGTAGTAGTTGAAGATCTCGTTGCCAAAGGCGCGGGTGTTGATGTCCAGCGGCACCGACTCGTAGAACTTGCCGTAGTGGCCGTAGAGCTTGGAGCGACCGTTCTTCGCCACGTCCCAGGTGAAGCCGATGCGCGGCGCGAGCTGATCGCTGAAGCCGAAGTCGAGCTCGCTGTTGGCCACCACGCCGCTGGCCACGCCGGTGGCGTTGAAGGCGTCGGCGCGCAGCCCCAGGTTGAGCGTGAAGTAGTCGCCGATGCGTAGCGCGTCCTGGAAGAAGACGGCCTGCTCGTCGGTCTCGCCCGGAGAGTTCTGGTCGTACACGCGCAGCGAGGCGTAAGCACCGAAGAGAACCCAGCGCTGGCCGCGCAGGCCGGTCGGGTCCACGAGGTCGCCGTTGCTGTCGTAGAACGGTTGGTTGTACGGGCCAGGGTAGCGGGCGTTGTCGTTGTACTCGACGTTGCGTGCGATGGCGCCGATCTTGATCTCGTGGTCGACGGACCCCGTCTCCGCAAACCAGGTCAGGCTGGCGCGGAGCTCATCGCGGGAGCGGTCCTGGGGATCCTGCACCGAGGTGCCGCCGGCGCAACCCAGGTTCCAGTTGTAGGAGCCGGAGTAGGGGTAGAACGGATCGGTGCTGCCGCAACCCTGCGCATCCACCAGGTCGCGAACGTACGGGTTGCTGGTGGCCGTGACGTACCACGGCGCCTCGGTGGGGGAGTGGACGCTGAACGGCTCGTCGTAGCGCGCCACGCTGGCCTCGGCGAAGAAGCTGGCGCCGATGGTGCCGTTGTAGGCCAGGCCGAGGTTGGTGGAGCCGTATTCGCGGTCCACCCCGACGCTGCCATACGAGTTGTCGGTCACCCGGTTGTCCGTCGTGGGATCGCCGAACAGCGAAGCCACGATCTGGTGGTTGGGGTTGACCTGGTAGGTCAGCTTGCCGGCGTAGTAGAGACGCTCGAGAGACTCGGTGTCCTCGTGGCCGCCGCGAGTGCGCAGGAACTCGTCGCGGGAGGTCGGGTTGGCTGCCACGAAGTACCACAGCCGGTCCTCGATCAGCTTGCCACCGATGGCAGCGCCGAAATCGTACTCCTCGTAGCCCAGGTCCTGGCCGACCTGCGGCACCGGCGGCGACTCGCCCTGCAGGCTGTCGTCGCTGTAATAGGCGAAGGCGTCGCCTTCCAAGTCGTTGCCGCCGGACTTGGTGATCACGTTGACCACGCCGCCCAAGGCGCCGCCGTACTCGGCCTCGTAGCCGCCGGTCTTCACCTCCACCTCGCGCACGAACTCCTGCGGCACGGAGACGGCGACGGTGCCGAAGGCCGGGTCGGTGGTGTCCAGACCGTCGATGATGTAGCGGTTCTCGGCCGACGAGGCGCCGCCGAAGGAGGGATTGCCGCTGATGCCGCCGTCCACCGCGCCGGGGGCCGCGAAGGCGAGGCCGGTGAAGGTGCGGCTGGTCGGCAGGTCTTCGAACAGCTTCTGGTCGAAGTTGGCGCCGGAGGTGGTGCTGGTGGTGTCGACGATGGGCGCCACGCCGGAGACGGTCACCTCGTCGCCGAAGGCCGAGCTCAGGGTGAGCTGCAGGGTGACGGTGCGGTCCACCTGCACCCGGATGTCCGGCTGCTCGACGATGCCGAAGCCTTCGAGCTGGGCGCGCAGGTCGTAGGAGCCCGGCGCCAGGGCGAGGAAGCGAAAGCGGCCGTCGGCGTCGGTGACCGCCAGGCGCTCGCCCTGCATGGCGGCGCTGTTGAGGGTGATGGTGACGCCGGGCAGGGCGGAACCGGACTCGTCCGCCACGCGGCCGTCGATGCGGCCCGTGGTCTGCGCCGCGGCGGGCAGGGCGGCGACGAGGAGCAGTGCCACGGCCGTCCCGACAACAAGGTTTTTGAGCTTCATTCTTCAACCTCCTGAGTGATGTCGTGTGCTTCCGACCGCTGCCGGTCGGCCGCCGAAGGCGGCGTCCGTGGCACGGTCGGAAGGCGGCTATTCACCTGCAAACGCGCAGGAAAATCGCCGTATCACTCAGTTTTTTCGCATCCAATATTTCGATCACGGCTCCAGTTTTCTGAGCACGGGTGGAGCCCGCCGACAGGGGGGGTTGCGGCCGTCGCCGGCAGGCGATTCAGGGGATTGGATCGGTGCTCTGGCCCGCGCCGGGCGGCGACGGACGGCGCAGTACCGCGTTTACTCGCGGTCGGGGAAGACCATGTCGTCGGGGGCGTCCGGGTGGTCGCCCACGTGATCGGCGTAGAGGCGCAGGTAGCTGCGCCGCTCCGCCTCCTCCGGCTCGAAGCCGCAGCGCGACGCCACGCGGTCCGCCGCCTCGCCCTCGAACTCGGCGAAGTCGCCGATGGGGGTGTGGTCGAGGGCGATGAGGACGCTGCCCAGGCGCCACTCCTCGCGCACCTTCTGGTAGCGCTTGACCACCGCGTAGCCGAGACCTTCGAGCAGCGCCCGGGCGGCCTCGGCGTCCCCCACCTCGGTCTCGTGCTCCTGGCGCACCCGCACTCGCCCTTCGAAGCTCTGCGGCCCCTTGAAGGTGAGGCTGGCGCCGCGGCCGTCCTTGCGCAGGCGCAGGATGCAACCGGAGTCCTCGATCTCGCCGTCGCGGTCGAAGACCCAGTTCTCCTCGAAGCTGCCCGCCGCCACCCGCTCGGCGGACAGCTCCACCAGACGCTGGCGCAGAGCGTCGAGCTCGACGCCGGCGAACTTCAGCTCCCTCTCGAGGCCGCTACGGTTGGCCATGGGCGCCGCCTCAGCCGGCCTGGCCGGCGAGACCGTCGAGGAAGCGGGCGACGGTGCGGATGCCGCCGTAAAAGCACTGCAGGTTGAACTTCTCGTTCGGCGAGTGGAGACGGTCGTCGGGCAGACCGAAGCCCATCATCAGCACCGGCTTGGAGAGGACGTCGGCGAAGGTGGCGATGATGGGGATGGAGCCGCCCTCGCGGATCATCACCGGCGCCTTGCCCCACTCGTCCCGCATGGCGGCGACGGCGGCCTCCATGGCCGGTCCCTCGGTCTCGATCAGGGTCGGCACGGCGCCGTGCACCTCGCGCACCTCGACGGCGACGCCCGGCGGCGTCACCCGCTCGACGTGCTGGCGGAAGAGGTCGGCGATCTCCTTCGGGTCCTGGTCCGGCACCAGGCGCATGGAGACTTTGGCGCCGGCCTTGGCCGGCAGCACCGTCTTCGCGCCCTCGCCCTGGTAGCCGCCCCACATGCCGTTGACGTCGCAGGTCGGCCGCCCCCAGGTGCGCTCCCGGGTGTTGTAGCCGCGCTCGCCGAAGAGCTCCGGCACGCCGAGCTCGCGGCGGTACTCGTCCTCGTCGAAGGGGAGCTCCGCCCAGGCTTTGCGCTCCCAGTCTTCGAGCGGTCGCACGCGGTCGTAGAAGCCGGCGATGAGGACGCGCCCGGTCTCCGGGTCCTGCAGGCTGGAGAGGATGTGGCCGAGAGCGTTCAAGGGGTTTTGCACCGAGCCGCCGAAGGTGCCGGAGTGGAGGTCCCGGTTCGGACCCTGCACCCGCAGCTCCACGTAGGTGAGGCCCTTGAGGCCGTAGAGCATGGCCGGCTCGCCGGGAGCGTACATGGAGGTGTCGGAGATGACCACGCAGTCACAGGCCAGGCGGTCGCCGGCGTCGGCGCGCACGAAGGCTTCGATGCCCTCGCCGCCGCACTCCTCTTCGCCCTCGACGATGAGCTTCACGTTCACCGGCAGCGCGCCGCGCTCGGCCAGCACCGCCGCCACCGCCTTGACGTGGGTGAAGGACTGGCCCTTGTCGTCGGTGGCGCCGCGGCAGATGATGTCGTCCCCCTCCAGGGTGGGCTCGAAGGGATCGTGGCGCCATTCGTCCACCGGGTCCACCGGCTGCACGTCGTAGTGGCCGTAGAAGAGCACCGTCGGTTTGCCCGGGGCGCCGGTCCACTCGCCGTAGACCAGCGGGTTGCCGCCGGTCGGGGAGTCCACCAGCTCGGCGCTGAGACCGGCCTGGCGCATGTTGTCGCGCAGGTACTCGGCGGCGCCGCGGACCTGCGGCTTGTACTGCGGGTCGGTGGAGATGGAAGGGATGCGTAGGTATTGCTTCAGCTCGCCCAGGTAGTCGTCCTTCTCCCGGTCGATGCGGTCGATCACGTCCTGTGTGGCGGTCATTTCACGTCTCCTCTGGCAGGCGGCCCGCGCTTCGAGACGCGGTGGGCCGGAAGGCTCGCAGACGGCTAGCTTAGCAGCTCAGCCTTCACCTTCGGTGTGGTTCGAAGCGGCGCCCCCGGCGGCGGCGGCACGGCCCAGCCGGTGCAGGTTCACGGCGTTGATCAGGAAGTGGGCCAGCATGGGGGCGAGGAGGTTGCCGCGCCACAGCATGAGACCGCCGAAGAGGCCGCCGGCGACGGCGGCGAAGGCGGACCACAGCCCGACGGAGAGGCCGGGACCGGTGTGCAGCAAGGCGAACAGCAGGGTGGCCCACAGCCATCCCCAGGAGCCCTGCACGGCGCCGCGGAAGAAGAGCTCCTCGGCGACGCCGGAAAAGAAAGCCAGCACCACTGCCTGGTCGGCGCTCAGCGGTCCGAGGAGCCCGGCCAGGCGGTCCTCCAGGTTGCGGGCGGCGGCGAGGCGGCGCAGCCCGAGGTTCCAGGCCAGCAGCAGGGCGCCGCCGCAGGCCAGACCGGCGGCGGCGTCGATCCACCAGCCGTCGGGGTCGAAGAACAGGCTGAGGGGGATGGTGCCCTCGCGGCTGCCCACCCAGACCACGCCGCCGACGGCGAGCAGCAGGTAGACGGCCCAGGCGGCTTTCACCACCTGGGCCGCCTCCTGCTTGCCTTGCGCCTCGTCGCTCATCGGCGGACGGCGACCCCTACTCGTCGTCGCCGTCGTCTACGTCCAGGCTGGCGTCCTCGCCCTCGTCGCCGGCCTGCAGCTCGCCACCGGTTCCGACTTCGCCGCCACCGTCGTCGCCGCCACCGTCGTCGCCGTCCTCCTCCTCCTCGCGCTCCATCAGCTTGGCGGCGGCCACCAGGCGATCCTCGTCCTCCAGGTCCATGATCGTCACCCCCTGGGTGGAGCGGCCGATGACGCGGAAGGCGGACACCGGGGTGCGCAGGATCTTGCCCTCCTGGGAGATGAGGATCAGCTCGTCGTCGTCCCCCACCTGGCGCACCGTCAGCACCTCGCCGGTCTTCTTCGAGACGCGGAAGTTGATCACCCCCATGCCGCCGCGGCTCTGGGTGCGGTACTCCTGCGTCGCCGAGCGCTTGCCGTAGCCCCGCTCGGCGACGGTGAAGACGTCCCCCGCCTCCGGCACGAGAGCCTCCATGGCCACCACCCGGTCGCCCTTGCGCAGCTTGATGCCTTTGACGCCGGCGGCGGTGCGCCCCATGGAGCGCACGTCGGTCTCGGCGAAGCGGATGGACTTGCCGCGCGCGGTGGCGAGAAGGATCTCCTGGCTGCCGTCGGTCAGGCGCACGTTGAGCAGCTCGTCGCCGTCCACCACGTGGATGGCGTGGATGCCGCGCGACAGGGGCCGCGAGTAGGCGGACAGCGGCGTCTTCTTCACCTTGCCGTTGCGGGTGGCGAAGATCAGGAAGCGCTCGTCGTCGAACTCCCGCACCGCCACCGTGGTGGCCAGCTTTTCGTCCTGCTCGAGGTCCAGCAGGTTGACGATGGAGCGCCCCTTGGCGGCGGGTCCGGCCTCCGGGATGGCGTGCACCTTGATCCAGTACACCCGGCCCTGCTGCGTGAACACCAGGACGTAGGAGTGGGCCGAGGCGACGTACAGGTGCTCCACGAAGTCGTCGTCCTTGGTGAGCATGCCGGTGCGCCCCTTGCCGCCGCGGTGCTGGGCGCGGTAGATGGCCAGCGGCGAGCGCTTGATGTAGCCGCTGCGGGTCACCGTGATCACCATGTCCTCGTCGGCGATCAGATCCTCGACGGTGATCTCGTGGGTCTCCGGGATGATCTCGGTACGCCGCTCGTCGCCGTAGCTCTGCCGCAGCTCACCGAGCTCGCGGCGGATCTCTTCGAGCACCAGGTGGTCGGAGCCGAGGATGGCGCGCAGCCGCTCGATGGTGGCCATGAGCTGGCGGTACTCCTCCACCACCTTGTCGCGTTCGAGACCGGTGAGGCGCTGCAGGCGCATCTCCAGGATGGCCTGGGCCTGCACCTCGGACAGCGCGAAGCGCTCGATCAGCGCCTCGCGGGCCTCCGCCGGCGTCTGGCTGGCGCGGATGGTGGCGATGACCTCGTCCAGGTGGTCGAGGGCCTTCAAGATCCCCTCCAGCACGTGGGCCCGCTCCTCCGCCTTGCGCAGGTCGTAGCGCGTGCGCCGCACCACCACCGTCTTGCGGTGGTCGAGGAAGTGGTGCAGCATCTCGGCGAGGGTCAAGACCTTCGGCTGGTTGTCGACGATGGCGAGCAGGATGATGCCGAAGGTGCTCTGCATCTGGGTCATCTTGTACAGCGCGTTCAAAAGGATCTCCGGCACCTCGCCACGCCGCACGTCGAGGACGATGCGGATGCCGTGGCGGTCCGACTCGTCGCGCAGGTCGGTGATGCCGTCGACGCGTTTTTCCCGGATCAGCTCCGCCATGCGTTCGAGCAGCCGCGCCTTGTTGACCTGGTACGGGATCTCGGTGACCACGATGGCGGCGCGGTCGGTCTTCGCGTCGCGCTCGATCTCGGCCCGGGCGCGCATCTGGATGATGCCGCGGCCGGTGGCGTAGGCGGAGCGGATGCCCTCGTAGCCGTGGATGAAGCCGCCGGTGGGGAAGTCCGGGCCGGGGATCTTCTCCATCAGCTCGTCGAGGGTCGCCTGCGGGCGGTCGATGAGCAGCTCCAGGGCGTCCACCACCTCGTTGAGGTTGTGGGGCGGGATGTTGGTGGCCATGCCGACGGCGATGCCCGAGGAGCCGTTGAGCAGCAGGTTCGGGGCGCGGGCCGGCAGCACCGTCGGCTCCAGCGACGAGCCGTCGTAGGTCTCCACCCAGTCGACGGTCTCCTTGTCGATGTCGTCGCGGATCATCTCCTCGGCGAGCTTGGTGAGCCGCACCTCGGTGTACCGCATGGCCGCCGGGGGATCGCCGTCGAGGGAGCCGAAGTTGCCCTGCCCGTCGATGAGCAGGTAGCGCATGGAGAAGTCCTGCGCCATGCGCACCACGGTGTCGTAGATGGCGGCGTCGCCGTGCGGGTGGTACTTGCCCATCACGTCGCCGACGATGCGCGCCGACTTGCGGTACGCCTTGTTGGAGGTGCTGCCGCTCTCCCACATGCCGTAGACGACGCGCCGGTGCACCGGCTTCATCCCGTCCCGCACGTCGGGCAGGGCGCGCCCGATGATCACGCTCATGGCGTAATCGAGGTAAGAGCGCTTCATCTCGTCTTCGATGTCGACGAGGATCGGCTTTTCGATCGGTGCGTCAGGCGTATTCGGAGTATCGTCGCTCATATCGCTTCAGGTCGTGGTTTGGGTTGTGGTTTTTCGGGCCGGCCGCGTCAGCCGGGGTGCTCAGCAAAGACCTCCCTCCTCCCACCACCCCGCCCCCTCAAACGTCCAGGTTCCGCACGTCCAGAGCGTTGCGCTCGATGAAGTCCCGCCGCGGCTCTACGAGGTCGCCCATCAGCGTCGTGAACATCTCCTCGGCGACGATCTCGTCGTCGACCTGCACCTGCAACAGACGGCGCCGCTCCGGGTCCATGGTGGTCTCCCAGAGCTGCTCCGGGTTCATCTCGCCGAGACCCTTGTAGCGCTGCACCGACAGACCCTTGCGGGCGCCGGCGTAGAGGTGGTCCAGGGTGTCCTCCAGGCTGTCGTAGACCGCCACGTCGGAGCCGGTGGTGACGGAGAAGGAGTCGGCCCGGATGGCCTGCATCCCCTCGGCGCTCTCCGCCATCGCCCGGTACTCGGCCGAGGTCACCAGGTGCCAGTCGAAACGCACCCGGCGGTCGACGCCGTCGCGCCGCGCCACGAAGGCCAGGGCGCCGGTGCCGTGCTCCTCGTCGTCGCTCACCTCCACCTGCTGGAAGCCCGCCTCGCCGAGGGCGTCGGCCACCCGCGCCAGCACCTCCCGGTCGTCCAGCGACGCCTTCGACACCAGGCCGCGGGAGAGGGCCAGGGTGAGCGTCTTCTCGGGGTAGCCGCGGGCGGCCAGGCGATCCATGTGCTCGCGGAAGCGCTCCAGGCTCTGCACGAAACGGGTCAACCGCGGGCCGGCGAAGATCTGGTCGCCGCCGTTGGCGCCGCCACCGTTGCCGCCGCCCTCTCCCGGCGCCGAGACCAGGGTCAGCTCCGCCGAGTCCTCGATGCGCTCCAGCAGGTAGCGCCGGTACTCGACGTCGTCCTTGAGGTAGGTCTCGGAGCGCCCGTGGCTCACCTTGTAGAGCGGCGGCTGGGCGATGTAGAGATGGCCGCGGTCGATGACCTCGCGCATCCAGCGGAAGAAGAAGGTGAGGATCAGGGTGCGGATGTGGGAGCCGTCGACGTCGGCGTCGCACATGATGATCAGCTTGTGGTAGCGCAGCCGCGAGACGTCGAAGTCGTCGCGCCCGATGCCGGTGCCGAGGGCCGCGATGATGGTCTTGATCTCGTCGGAGGAGAGCATCTTGTCGAAGCGCGCCTTCTCGACGTTGAGGATCTTCCCCTTGAGCGGCAGCACGGCCTGGAAGCGGCGGTCCCGCCCTTGCTTCGCCGAGCCGCCGGCGGAGTCGCCCTCGACCAGGAAGAGCTCCGCCTGGGCCGGGTCCTTCTCGCTGCAGTCGGCCAGCTTGCCGGGCAGGTTGGAGGCGTCCAGAGCACCCTTGCGGCGGGTCAGCTCACGCGCCTTGCGCGCCGCCTCCCGCGCCCGCGCCGCGTCGACGCACTTCTCGACGATCTTGCGCGCGATCTTCGGGTTCTCCTCCAGGTAGTGGCCGAGCTTGGCGTTGACCGCCGCCTCGACCCAGCCCTTGACGTCGGAGGAGACCAGCTTGTCCTTGGTCTGGCTGGAGAACTTCGGGTCCTTGATCTTCACCGACACGACGGCGGTGAGGCCCTCGCGTACGTCCTCGCCGGAGAGCGACTCCTTGAGGTTCTTCGACAGGTCCGCCGACTGCACGTAGGCGTTCAGGGTGCGCGTGAGGGCGCCCTTGAGAGCGGACAGGTGGGCGCCGCCGTCGCGGTTGTTGATGGTGTTGGCGAAGCTGTAGATCAGCTCCTGGTAGCCGTCGTGCCACTGCAGGGCCACCTCCACCTCCTCCTCGCCGGTGCCGTCGTCGCGGACGTCCCGGATGTAGACCGGCTCGGGGTGGATGGAGCTCTTGTTGCGGTTCAGGTGCTCGACGAAGGAGACGATGCCCCCCTCGTACTGGAAGTCCGCCTCCTTGCCGGTGCGCTCGTCGGCGAGGTGGATGTGGACGCCGCGGTTCAAAAACGACTGCTCGCGCAGCCGCTGGGCCAGCGTGTCGAAGTGGTAGTCGAGCAACGCGAAAATGGTGGCGTCGGGCCAGAAGCGGATGCGGGTGCCGGTGATCTCCGTGTTGCCGATGGTCTCGATGGGTTTTTCCGGCACGCCGGCGTGGTAGGTCTGAAACCAAACCTTGCCGTCGCGATGGATCTCCATCTCCAGGGTCCCCGACAGGGCGTTGACCACCGACACGCCGACGCCGTGCAGACCGCCGGACACCTTGTAGGAGTTCTTGTCGAACTTACCGCCGGAGTGCAGCTCGGTCATGATGACCTCGGCGGCGGAGCGGTTCTCCGCCGCGTGCAGATCCACCGGGATGCCGCGCCCGTCGTCCACCACCGTCACCGAGCCGTCGCCGTGCACCGTGACGTCGATGCGGGTGGCGTAGCCGGCCAGAGCCTCGTCGACGGAGTTGTCGACCAGCTCGAAGACCATGTGGTGCAGACCGGAGAGGTCGTCGGTGTCCCCGATGTACATTCCGGGGCGCTTGCGGACCGCCTCCAGGCCCTTCAGGACCTTGATGTTTTCCGCCGTATACGTAGGTACGCTCTTCTCCAACGCTAACCCTCTCGAATCGCTCGATTTACCTGTTTTTGGACCCTGCGGAGACGCGAGGACCGAGGCCTTCGGATGATAGCATATTCAGGCCCGGATGAAAAGAAACTACGGCCTTCATTTTCAAGGCTTTACGCCTCCCGCGGAGACCTCCCAGCGGTGTTCCGCGGCGAGCCCTTCCCAGACCCCCGGACGGTTCGAGGTGGCGAGCAGTTGGGCGGCCTCGGCGAAGGCCTGCCAGACGCGCCCCAGGCTCTCCGCCGAGAGCTCCGCGTCGACGTCGTCGAGGAGGTAGACGGGGCGCCGGCCGGCCGCCGTCAGCACGCGGCCGTGGGCCGCCGTCAGCAGCAGCGAGAGCGCCTTGCGCTCGCCGGCGGAGACCGTGGCGCGCACCGGGTAGCCGCCCCACAGCACCTCCAGGTCGTCGCGATGGGGGCCGATCAGGGGCATGCCGCGGCGCCGCTCGCCGCGCGCCGCGCGCTGCAGCCGCGCCAGCACGGCGGCCGGCTCCGTCGGCGATCCGTCCGCGGCCGCGTCGCCCTTCGCCGCGTCGCCCTCCGCCGTCCCTTCCTGCCGCTCCGCGCCGGCGTCGTCTCCTTGCGCCGCCGGCGCCCCGTCCCGCGCCGCCCGTAGCGCCGGCGACGGCCGGTAGCGCAGCGCGATGGGCGGGAAGGGCAGCGCCGCCTGGTGCAGCACCTCGTCGAGCCGTACCTCCAGGCGGCCGACGTAGTCGCGCCGCAGCGCCATCACCTGCGCCGCGGCGGGCGCCAGCACGGCGTTCCAGGTGGCGAGCTGGGCGTCGTCGACGCGCCCCGGCGCGGCCAGGAGCTGGCGCTTCTGAGACAGCGTCCGGCGGTAGCGCGACAGGGCTTCCAGGGCGGCGGGGCGTAGACCGAGGACGCCGCGGTCGAGGAAGCGGCGGCGCAGCGCCGGCGCGCCGGTCAGCACCTCGCCGTCGGCCGCCGTCCACGCCACCACCGGTTGCACCGCCAGGTGCTCGGCCAGGCTGCCGGCGGAGCCGTTGACGCTGCGGTAGCGCTCGCCGTCGCGGCGCCAGCCGGCCTCCAGGCTCACCCGCGCCTCGCCCTCCACCTCGCCGGCGAGATGGAAGCCGTCGCTGCCGTGGCGCGCGCAGTCGGCGACGTGGGCGGTGCGGAAGCTCCTGGTGGTGGCGAGGACGTAGACCGCTTCGAGGAGCGACGTCTTGCCGGCGCCGTTACCGCCGAGGAGGAGGTGGCGGCCGGCCCCCGGGCTCCATTCCAGGGGCTCCAGGTTGCGGAAGTTACGCGCGGTGAGGGCGGTGAGCACGCCGGGGACCGGCAGCGGGCGCCGGGGGTGGTTGGCTCCCGCTCAGATGCGCATCGGCATGATGACGCAGAGGTAGCGGCCGTCGCCGGCGGCCGCGTCGTCGTCCGGCGGCACCGGGAAGCCCACCGCCTGGGTGTTCTCGTCCTTGAGCTCGAAACGGACCTTGGCGGTGTCGACGGCGCTCAGGAAGTCGCGCAGGAAGTCCGGGTTGACGCCGATGCGGAACTCCTCGCCGGCGAACTCGCAGGGCACCTCCTCCACCGCGTCGCCGAGGTCCGGGTTGGCGGTGGAGACGGCCATCTGGCCGTCGGAGAACTCGAGCTTCACGGCCCGCGCCCGGTCGCCGGTCATCAGCGCCACGCGCTGCACCGCGTCGCCGAGCTGCTTGCGGTCGAAGACGACGTTCTTGTCGTTGTCGCGCGCGATGACCCGATCGTAGTCCGGGAAGGTGCCCTCCAGGATGCGGCAGATCAGCTCGCGGCGGCCGAGGCGGAAGCACAGGTGGTGCTCGCCGCGGTGGTAGCCGAGGGTCTCGCTGCCGCCCTCGAAGCGCTGCAGCTCCTGCAACGCCTTGCGCGGCACCAGCACCGAGTCCTCGCGACCGCCGCCGGCGAGACCGGTCTCCACCAGGGCCAGGCGGTAGCCGTCGGTGGCCACCATCTCCAGCGAGTCCTTCTTCAGCTTGAGCAGGGCGCCGTTGAGCTGGAAGCGGGACTCGTCGGCAGAGACGGCGAACAGCACGCGGGAGATCATGGCCCGGAAGTCGTCGAAGGGGACGTCGATGCCGAAGGTCTCGTCGACGCTGGGCAGGCTCGGGAAGTCGTCCGGCTTCATGCCGTGGATCTTGAAGCGCGAGCGGCCGGCGCGGATGGTCAGCCACTGCGGCTCCTCCTCCGCCAGGTGCACCTCGTCGCCGACCAGGGCGCGGATGATCTCCATGAACTTCTTGGCCGGGACGGCGACGGCGCCGTCGCTCACCACGTCAGCGGTGACCGAGGAGGTGAGGGAGACGTCGAGGTCGGTGGCAGCGAGGCGGAGCTGGTCTCCCTGCGCCGCCAGCAGGATGTGGGAGAGCACCGGGATGGTGGTCTTGCGCTCCACGATGCCCTGCATCGGTGCCAGCTCGTTGAGGAAGTCGCTGCGATTGAGTCGGATCTCCATGGGGCCTTCTCCCTCCTCTAGAAAAGAGGGGTCAATATAGCACAGCAGCCGTAGTAGCTAGGTCCTGTGGACGGCGCGGAAAATCCTCTAACCACAGGCGTTTCGGGCTCTCCGCGTCGTCCGCAGGATGTGGAAAGGGGCTGCGGAGCGGCTGCGGAGAAGGTGCCTAAAACGCGACGCCGCGCCTCCGGGGCCTAGTTTTCCACACTTCGTCCACAGGCGGGTGGGAGGAGCTTTCCGGAGGTTTTCCTCCGCCGCCGGCCGGCACGGCGGCGGCAGGGGGCGATCAGGCGGTGAAGTGCTCTTTCATCGCTTCCAGGACGCGGTCCAGATCCGGGTCGCCGGCGCGCAGCTGCTCGATCTTGTCCACCGAGTACATCACCGTCGAGTGGTGCTTGTCGTTGAACAGCTTGCCGATCTCCGGGTAGGAGAGCTCGGTGATCTGCTTGCACAGGAACATGGCGACCTGGCGTGGGAAGGCGACGGTGCGCGAGTTGGAGCGGCTCTTGATCTCCGAGACCTTGAGACCGTAGTGCCGCGCCACGTGCTTGACCACGTCCGGACCGGTGACCCGGTGTTGGCCGTCCGGCAGGATGTCCTTCAGCGTCTCGCGAGCGAGCTCCGGGCTGAGCTCCTTGCCGGTCAGCGAGGCGAAGGCCACGACCCGGTTGAGCAGCCCTTCCAGCTCGCGCACGTTGGAGCGCACCTGGCGGGCGATGAACTCGGCGACGCCGCGCGGCAGGAGGACGCCTTCGGCCTCCGCCTTGCGGCGCAGGATGGCGATCTTGGTCTCCAGCTCCGGCGGCTGGATGTCGGCGATGAGCCCCCACTCGAAGCGGCTGCGCAGACGTTCCTCTAGGGTGGGGATCTGTCGCGGCGAGGAGTCGGAGGAGAGGATGATCTGCTTCTGCGACGTGTACAGGGTGTTGAAGGTGTGGAAGAACTCCTCCTGGGTGCGCTCCTTGCCGGCCAGGAACTGCACGTCGTCCACCAGCAGCACGTCGATGGTGCGGTAGCGGTCGCGGAACTGCGGCATGCGGTCGAAGCGTATCGAGTTGATCAGCTCGTTGACGAACTGCTCGGCCACCAGGTACATCACCCGCAGGCGCGGCCGGTCGGCGAGGATCTGGTGGCCGATGGCGTGCAGCAGGTGGGTCTTGCCGAGGCCGACGCCGCCGTAGAGGAAGAGCGGGTTGTAGCTCTCCGACGGCCGCTCCGCCACCGCCCGCGCCGCGGCGTGGGCGAACTGGTTCGAGTTGCCGACCACGAAGGTCTCGAAGGTGTAGCGCGGGTTGAGGTTCGGCGGCGGCAGGTCGGCCTCGCGAGAGCGCGCCCGCGGCGCCTCCTGGGCGGCGTCTCCCCGCGGCTCGTCGCCGAGGGAGAAGAGGACCCGGAAGGAGGGATCGGCGACGTCGGCGATGGCACGGTCCACGGCCTGCCGGTAGCTCTCCTCCAGGGTGTGCAGGAAGCGGGCGTTGGGGGCCACGAGGACGAGCCGGTCGCGGCCGTCGGTGTGCGCCTTCAGGGGACCGAACCAGGTGGCGAACTCGTCGGCGTCGAGCTCTGTCTGTAGCTGCCGTTTGAGGCGGCCCCAGAGGCTTGGCTGGCGGGTGTGACTTCGATGAGTGGGCACAAAATCTCCACAAGATTTCCACAGCCTGTGGAAACTCACAGCGGGTGGCTCGGGCTGAGTTTGAGGCGTCTGGCTTCCCGACGAAGTGAAATGGATGATAGCACAGGGAGGAGGCTGCGCAACCCCCTCCGGCGAGTTCGTCGCAGAAACAGGTAACCCCTGTGTTGTCAATAAGTTGGGCCTGTTACGACGAGGTGACGAAGGCGCTCTCCGGAGGGCCTTCCGGGGGCCTCCGAAAAGGGCCGATTTGGTTGATTTCACGGCGGTTTGCGGCCCTCCGCCGGGCGCTTCACGGAGGCCGGGAGGACCATTTCAGAACCCCATCCCCGCCTCCCTCCGAAGCCACAGCTCGCGCCACCGTGCCAGCTCCTCCCGGGACGGCCGGGCGAGGTGGCAGATGGCGTCGCCGGGGTGCACCAGGGGCAGCTGCGTGAGGCCGATCACGATGCCGGAATGGGGCGCCTTCAAAGCGCTCCTCTCGCGGCCGAAGGGGTTCGTGTTGAGGGAGATCTCCTCGCCCCTCTGTACCGGCTGGCCGAGGGACACCTTGAGGTCCAGGATGCCGCCGGCGCGAGCGCGGACCCATTGCGTGTGGCGGAGCGAAATCTGGAGCGGCGGGG
>Ga0210095_1000209_pt1 | contig 17350 bp, 10 predicted proteins | sample China_Galinas_PW_FD_184861 | JGI IMG/M metagenome (GOLD analysis project Ga0210095, IMG submission 184861) | Wetland microbial communities from San Francisco Bay, California, USA, that impact long-term carbon sequestration - China_Galinas_PWA_D1... | ecosystem: Environmental > Aquatic > Marine >...
ACAATTGCTATATTTTTCATGCCGCACCTTCCTTCTCAGACTCCTGTATCACTGAAATAAACATTTCCTCAAGAGTGTTTTTATGTTTAATAATTTCATTTATCATAATCCCTTTGTTTCTCAACCCGTCAATTATTTTGTTTAATTCCGCAGTATCTGAAACTCTGAGAGAATAACGGCCTTCATTTAATTTTGTTATTATTTTATTATTAATATCATCAATCGAGCTGACATCAGCCTTTTCATCCATACTCAATAAATATTCTTCCTTCTTCTCGGTCAGCTCGCTAACAGTTCCTTCCCGTAGAAGTTTACCTTTATTAAGAATTCCAACACGATCGGTAATCATCTCAACTTCTGAAAGGAGATGGCTGTTAAGGAAAATTGTTTTGGATTGCTTTTTAAATTCGAGAAGTATATCTCTTATTTCTTTTCGTCCGATTGGATCAACTCCATCGGTCGGTTCATCCAGAAAAATTACTTCAGGATCATTAATCATCGCCTGAGCAAGTCCCAGCCTCTGCATCATACCTTTTGAGTAGGCTTTTACTTTTGTCTTTTTCCATTTAAGCAATTTCATCATATCAAGAAGTTCGTCAATTCGTTTGTCGAGGTATCTGCTATCAAGTCCGCTTAGCTTTCCAAAAAAATTCATTACCTCTCCACCGGTTAGGTACGGAGGATACTTATGATTTTCAGGGAGATAGCCTACCTTGCTTTTAATTTTGTAGTTATTAATATTCTGGCCAAGGAGCTTTGCGCTGCCTACTGTAGGATAAGTAATACCCAGCAACAGTTTAACCAGGGTTGTTTTACCAGCGCCATTTGGTCCCAGCAGTCCAAAAATAGTTCCGGGTGCAACGGTAAGGTCTAGGTCGGTAAGGGCCTGAACTTTTTTATTTCCGAATGCTGACGAGTAGACTTTTGTAAGTCCTGTTGTTTCTACTGTATTCATAAATTATTTGTTTTTAATGATAAATACTTCAGGTAAATTAACTCAATATAGCCATAAATTACCAGCATTATTGATGAAACCTGAGTAAAGATATATAAACGGTACATTGTGATTAGCAACGGAATCAATTTATGTAAATCAAATAATTGTTCCGGTTTTTTATTAATTTAGTCAATCATTTCAAAATCTACTAAAATTATATTTAGATGAAACCTGGCGAAGCGTTACTTAAATATTTCGGACATAAAAATTTCCGGCAAAATCAGGAAGAGATAATAGATGCGATTCTGAATGGAGAAAACGCTGTTGCGGTTCTTCCTACGGGTGCGGGCAAGTCAATCTGTTACCAGGTGCCGGCTCTGATTTCAGATAATTTTTCGATTGTAATTTCGCCATTAATCGCTTTAATGAAGGATCAGGTAGATTCGCTTAATTCTACAGATGACCTCTCCGCGTTTATTAACAGTACGATGGAATTTTACGAAGCAGAAAACGTATTACAAAATATCGGTTACGGTAAAACTAAAATTCTTTATGTGGCGCCTGAAAGACTTGAAAATTTAACTTTTGCTGACAGGATAAAATCGCTAAATCCTAATTATCTGTTTATTGATGAAGCGCACTGCATAAGTGAATGGGGACATAATTTTCGTCCAAGCTACAGAAAGATAAAAGAATTTGCAGAGTATGTCGGAATCAAAAAGATTTCAGCATTTACAGCTACAGCCACTCCGGAAGTAGTTGACGATATAATTGAACAACTGGGGATTAAAAAAGCAAGAAAATTTGTAAGGGGATTCGAAAGAGAGAATCTTTTTATAAGTGCCCTTGTTACAAAAAAGAAAAAAGAGAAATGCTTCGATCTGATAAGACAATTTAAAACTCCGGCAATTATCTATACTTCTTCAAGGAAAAAAACAGAAGAAGTTTCTGAATTCCTGAATATGAACAGGATAAACTGTGCTTATTATCATGCGGGACTTGCCCCTGAAGAAAGAAAAAAGATACAGGAAGATTTTCTTATCGATAAAACTCCGGTTATTGCAGCAACTAACGCTTTCGGAATGGGGATTGATAAAAAAGACATCCGGCTGGTAATACACTATAACACACCCGGATCGATTGAAAACTTTTACCAGGAAATTGGCCGTGCCGGAAGAGACGGGAAAAACTCTTATACATTCCTTCTTCACGAAGAAAGCGATATAAATATTCAGAAGTTTTTTATTACTAATGCAAATCCGGACAAAGAGCTTATCCAAAATATTTATAACGGAATTTGTGATTACGCAAAAGTTGCGGTAGGTAATAAACCGGTTAATGAAATACCGATTAATATGGAATATCTTACCGCTTATTGCAAAAAGAAAATCAGCCGGGGACAATTACATTCTACTTTAAGGATCCTCGAATCAGGCGGTTATCTGAAATCACTTTCAGAATATAACAGCAGATCTTCAATCACAATAAATTTTGATAAGGAACGACTGAAAACCTTCACAAAAAAATCGACGAGTGAAGGCTTAAAAGAGGTTTTATTGTTTCTTGTAAGAGAATTTGGAAGTGAAATATTTACCGGAAAAATAAATTTTGTTCTGTCCCAGCTTGCAGATAAAGCAGGAATGAGGGATATCGATTTTGACGAAAAACTTGTCACACTTGACAACCTTGGAATCATCACCTATAACAAACTCCTGGCGAAAGAAAATGTTATTTTGACAGCCCCACGTGCTGACGTAAAGAGACTCGTTCTCGATTATAAAAAGATTAACGAGAATTACCTGCACCTGCAAAGCAAAATTGATTCAATGATTGATTTAGTTTATACAGATGATTGCAGGTTCAAATACATCCTGAGCTACTTCGGTGAAGATGTAAAAAATTATAAATGCGGAAAATGCGACAGGTGCACTGTAAACGAAAAACTTCCGGACGCAACTTCTGATTATCTGAAAGAAATAATTTTTCAGACAATTGATGAAGGTGGGGCTTCCCTATCCGAGAAAAAATTAGTTGATATTTTAACCGGCAAAGAAAAATCAGCAAAATATTCCAAGTTATCTTCTTTTGGGAGCTGTGTAAATTATTCTTCTAATGATCTTAAACTTGTGATTCACAGTTTAATTTCCCAGGGACATATTAAGAAAAATACCGGCGACGGGAAATCATTAAATCTAAAAGAAGAACTGGAAAAGGAAATCAAAAAGCGGAAAAGTGAAATCCCTGAAAAAATTTCGGCAGATTATGAAAAAAACCTTGAAATGTTCAATCATCTTAGAGAAACCAGAAGTCGTATAGCAAAAAGATTTTTGCAATCCGGCATGCTTATTTGTCCTGATGAAGTACTGCGTGAGGTAGCAATTCAGAGGCCCGTGACTGACCGTGAATTACTTAATATTAAAGGATTTACACAAAGAATGTTCAACAAAGCGGGAAAGGAATTTCTTGAAACAATACAAACTTTTTCAGAAAAACCGGGTAATAAAATTCCAGAGACAAAAGGCAAGGTACCAAAGAACATTAAAGAGACACTGAGTCTCTTAAAAAAAGGATACACATTAAAAGATATCGCTTCGCTCAGAAAATTATCTGAAGCAGTAATTTCTATGCAGGTTGAAACAATAATAGAATATCAGCCAGACACAGATGTTCGGCATCTTTTTGAAAAAGAACACTTTGCAATAATTACTAATGAAATAAAAAAGGGCTTTAGTGATCTGAAAGATTTGAAGAAAAGATTACCGGACGAAATTGGCTATCCTATGATAAGAATTGCAGTTGCAATGGACAAGTTTAACCGCCCTTATTCTTCCTGAGCTCCTGAAGGTAAGTAATTGCCTTGTCAAAAAACTTATCCCATTTTTTGGGATCATTATTATACAATTGGATGGTTGAATTATACTCTTCTTTTGTAACTGAGTATTTGCGGAAAATTTCCTGTCTCATTTTATCATTCATCGCGTGAGTAGTATCCTGCGCAATTAAAAGGTCACAATAAACTTTAATGAATTTGGCTTCATCAATTCCTTTTTTTTGTGAGCAGGAAGTAAAAAGCAGAGAGGAAAGGATTATCAACGAGATAATAAATAAGGTACCTGACCTGAAATATTTTAATATGTTTATTATCAATTATCCCGCTGAAATTTATTTGTCTTTTTTGCTGGCTTCAAACAAAATTCTTTTTTCTTTATCCGATAAATTCTGATAACCTGACTGGCTGATTTTGTCCAGTATTGCATCTATTTCTTTTTGTGAAACATCTACTTTTTCATTCTCGTCATTGATCTCATAAAATTTAGCGTCCTGTATATTTCCATCCTTTTTGCTGAATGGGTTGGACATACCGCTGAAAGGGTTATTTATTTTGCCGCCTGGCGATGAGCCGCCGAAAAGATTACCGCCTGTCAGGCTTTGCTTTCGATCGTACATAATGTAAATGAATCCTGCCAACGCTCCACCAAGATGAGCAAGATGAGCAACGTTGCTGCTGGCACTGTCAACAGCAAAGAATTCAATCAGTATCATAAACGCAATTAAGTATTTTGCTTTTACAGGGATAAAGAAATAAAGATAAATATACCTGTCGGGGAAAAGCATTGCGAAAGCGATCAGCACACCGAAAATTGCACCGGAAGCACCAATGGTTGGCGCAACGGCTTCACTTAACATTGGAGTTATAAATAATTGTGCTAATCCCGCTGCTACACCGCAGCTAAGATAGAAAATAAGAAACTTTTTTGATCCCCATAGATTTTCAATTTCCACTCCAAACATCCACAGAGCGAACATATTAAAAAATATGTGGCCAAATCCTCCGTGCATAAACTGGTATGTTATAAGCTGCCACGGAAGAAAACCGTACCCGATAGGAATAAGAGAGAAATATTTTATCAGATAATTCTCAATCGTCATATCTCCAATCAACAAATTCTGACCAAGCATCTGAATCAGAAATACCACGCCATTTATGATCAATAAATTTTTAAGTACTGGTGGGAAAAAACTAAATCCGCCGAATCCGCTTGGCCTGTAATAATTATTACTCACAAATAAATTCCTTTTTTAATTAACATCATTTAATGCTGCAACACCCGGTAATATTTTACCTTCTAAAAATTCAAGCGATGCGCCTCCACCCGTTGAAACATGAGAAACCTTATCTTCCAGTCCCGCTTTGTTGATAGCCGCAGCCGAATCTCCTCCGCCAATTATTGTAACGGCACCGTTTGCTGTTGCATCTGCCAACTCATCGGCAATAGCGAATGTTCCTTTAGCAAAATTATCCATTTCAAATACGCCCATCGGGCCGTTCCAGACAATCATTTTTGATTTATGTATCTCACTGTTGAATAATTTAATTGTTTCAGGGCCTATATCCAATCCCATTTTTTTGGAAGGAATATTATCGATTTTAACTGTCTCTGCAGGTGATTCATTCTTAAATTCATCAGCTACAACCACATCTGTGGGAAGAAGAAATTTAACACCTGAATTTTTAACTTTTTCCAGTAATTCCTTAGCTAAATCAACTTTTTCAGCTTCCAGCAAAGATTTTCCAATTTCTTTACCCTGTGCCTTAAAAAATGTGAATGCCATTCCCCCGCCGATTATCATCGTATCAACTTTATCAAGCAAATTATTTATAACATCAATTTTACCAGAAATTTTTGCTCCTCCGATAATTGCACAATAAGGCCGCTTAGGATTTGATACAGCATTACCGAGATAATCAAGTTCTTTATTCATCAGATAGCCGGCAGCAGAAATTTTAACAAATTTGGTAATTCCTTCTGTAGAAGCGTGCGCCCTGTGAGCGCTACCGAATGCATCATTGATGTAAACATCTCCCAGTGCAGCAAGTTTTTCTGCAAAACCGGGATCATTTTTTTCTTCCTCTTCATGAAATCTAAGGTTTTCCAAAAGTATAACATCTGTGGGGTATAAAGCATTTACCATTTCTTCTACTTTTTTACCTATACAATCAGGTGCAAACTTGACGTCTTTCTTAAGCAATTCGCCAAGTCTTTTGGCAACAGGTTTCAAACTAAATTTGGGATTTACCTTTCCTTTTGGTCGGCCGAGATGACTCATTAAAATTACTTTACCGCCTTCAGCAATAATTTTATTAATAGTAGCAAGCGACGAAACAATCCTGATATCATCTGTAATCTTTAAGTTTTCATCAAGGGGCACGTTAAAATCGACACGCACCAAAACTTTTTTATTTTTAAGTTCTACCTTATCAATTGATAATTTATTCATAGCAATACTATTTTAATTAAAAATAATTTGGTGTTTATTTTATTGACAAAATAAACTATTGCAGTTCCCCGGTAAGTATAAAATAAAGAAGCGAAGATTACTCTTCGCTTCTTTAAAATTTTATAATTTTACTATTTTAGCAAGCAGATCAGCTACTCTGCAGGAATAGCCCCATTCATTATCATACCACGAAACAATCTTAAAGAATCTTTTTTCATCTTTAAAATTATTCTGCAGTGTTGCCAATGAATCATAAATTGAAGACCTGTTATCGTGAACAAAATCACTTGAAACAACTTCTTCGTTAGAATATCCAAGGATTCCTTTCAAATATGTTTCTGATGCTTTTTTAAGCAATGCATCAATTTCCTGGATTGAAGTATCTTTTTCAGATCTGAATGTAAGGTCAACAACCGAAACATCAGCAGTAGGAACACGGAAAGACATACCGGTTAATTTTCCCTTTACAACAGGCAAAACTTCACCAACTGCTTTTGCAGCACCGGTACTTGATGGGATAATATTTATTGCTGCTGCCCTTCCACCGCGCCAGTCTTTTTTACTTGGACCGTCAACTGTTCTTTGTGTTGCAGTGTATGAGTGAATTGTTGACATAATTCCGGTTTCAATTCCAATACCTTCTTTTAATAATACGTGCACCACCGGTGCGAGGCAGTTTGTTGTACAGGATGCATTTGAAACTATATTATGCTTAGCCGGATCATACTCGTTGTCGTTAACTCCAAGCACAACTGTTTTAACATCGCCTTTACCCGGCGCTGAAATAATTACTTTTTTAGCACCTGCTTCCAAATGCCCTTTTGCTTTATCTGAGTGTGCAAAAAGACCTGTTGATTCAATTACATATTCAACACCAAGCTCTTTCCACGGTAATTGAGAAGGATCTTTTGTTGCGTTAACACATTTAACTTTTTGACCGTTTACAATTAGTATATCATCTTCTTCAAGATTTGGATCACTTTTTTCAGTATTTAATTCGCCTGCAAACCGGCCGTGAACAGAATCATATTTCAATTGATAAGCAAAATATTTTGCATCGGGATTTACATCTACTACAGCAACCACTTCTACATCTTTTCCAAAATAACCTCTGTCAATCAACGCATTGAATACAAGCCTGCCTATTCTGCCGAATCCATTTATTCCTACTTTAACTGCCATACCTGAACTCCTTAGATTGATTTTTTATTAAGTGCATAAAATTACTCAAAGAGCGTTTGAATATCAATGGATTTTAGTAGTAAATAACAGGATTAATTGAGGTTACCGGCATAATCACGGATTTGCTACCGGGACTAATTTTGTACTGAAATAATTAAATAAACAAAAAACCCCGGATTCATGGGTCAAAAATCCGAGGCTTTTATAAGAAATAAATGAATTACTAGATTATTTCATAAGTATCATTTTTTTAGTAATGTTGACAGAATTACCGATCAACTTGTAGAAGTAAATTCCGCTTGCAAGATTATTTGCGTTGAATGTAATACTGTGTTTTCCAACATTCATTTCACCATCGACCAGTTTTTTAACTTCCTTTCCAAGCAGATTATATATTACAAGTGTTATGTGTTCCTGCTTTGCAACATTAAACTGTATAGTTGTTGATGGATTGAACGGGTTTGGATAATTCTGAGCCAGGCTGAATTCTTTCGGTATATTATTTACATTGTCAACAGCAGTAACTGAACCCCGAGTATAGAACCCGATATTTTTAACTTCAAAGTTGAAATTATCCATTCCTGCATTCGCATTAACATTCATCGAGAATGCAACATCACAAATTTTGCTTGCATCAAATGCCGTTTGAGATCCGTATAATTCTTTAAAGTCTGAGAAATTTATTACATACTCTTTATCTGTTGAATTAAGATTCACAGAATAATGATAGTAATTATTGTCTTTAGTGTTTGTCATAATTAGCAACACATCAAGTTCACCACTACCGCTTGCTTCAAACCTTATGCTTGAAAAATTACTCAGATCAACTGCACTTCCGTTGGATTTTAAAGATCTCACAACATTTACATAATCTTTCAGGGTTCCGGATACATCGGCTCCACCTGATAATAAGAGAGCATCTTTAGGATATTTACTTATATCCACCTGCGGGAAGTTAGCAGTATTAAATGAACTAACTGTTGTACCTGAACCTGTTATATATGTATAGGCACCACCGCTTACAAAAGCCTCATCCTTAAAATCGTTAACCTGATCAAGATAAATATTTGCATCTGCAATTACACCGCTATTGATTACCAGGTTATTAGTTCCGGTATTCAGACTAAAATTATCTGTTCGACCAACCTGGCTACTGCCCTGTGAAAGTCTGTACATCGTATTTAATGAAACATTTTTCTCTGCATCATTATTAACAATTGTCAGATGAATTTTACCATCGTGAGTATATTGAACTGTACTGATATAGGTATCTGGCACTAATTGATTGGTATTCATATAAGTGACAGATTTCAACGATTTTATTTTTGCTAATATTTGTTCGGTTAATTGTACAGAGTTCTCATATGAACCTGACCAAATCTGGAAGTTATAAACACTGGTTGCTCCGTTAGGTGCCTGGTATTCATCGTGCGTCCATTTGCTCTCTACAAAATCCCCGCTAGCTGTTTCATAAACACTGAATGATATTGCATAATCAACTATTTTTTTATCAGCTTTCAATACTTTGGCTGCATAAAACTTATAGCCATTTATATTAAGTAATTTTATCTCTTTTACTTCTGCACCTTCAAGTCTGTCGCAATTTGCTTTTGTGTGATCATAAATATCAGGTGCCTGAGTAATTGTGGCAAATATTCCGGCAACTCTTCTTGTAATTCCTGAATTTGTGAGATCATAGTCAACCGCATAACTTGACACAGCATTTGACACACCAAGAATATCATAAGGAGTTGTAACAATTGCTGTTGAGGAGTAAGGTCCAACTGAAGGCACTAACTGATCAAGAGTTTCCTGCGCAGAAATTCCGCTGACACTGCTTTTAGCAATCACAGGAATTGTTGTTCCTGTCTGAATTCTTAATTGCCTTCTCAACAGAGCTTCTGCAAGATCTCCTCTCGATTCAAGACCCGAATCGCCGCCACCGCTTGTTGATGCGCCATAGTTCAGATCCTGTGCTGATTCAGAATAATTTTTATTTTTTGAATCAACTCCGGCAAGCAATACTTTGTTCAAATATTCTGATTCCATTCCCGTTGTCATTGCTTCAACTGTAAATGAACCGGAAACTAATGCTCCGAGAGTTCCAAGTTGAACAGTTATAACATTTCCAGAAACAGTTGGACTAACTGAATTACTAGTTTTAACATAGGACATTCCCGATGGAAGAGTATCAGTAATTACTGCATTTAAAAGATCGGCACTACCATCATTCCTGTAACTAATTGTATAAACCGTTGTTTTACCTGAATCAGGTGCTGTTGTAGTTCCATCATCTATACCAACAAACAATTTTGGGAATTGTTCTACAACTACAGGTTTGTACATTCCTGCATCGTAAGTCATATTATTCTCACCTACATTCAGATAAATTACATTAGAGTTACCCGATGAATTTGCTTCTGAATCGTAAGCTCCATTATTGCTTGTATCAGCATTCTGCGGACTAAATACATAACCGGTAAGTGCAATAAACTGTAATTTATAATTTCCGGCTGTAAGTTTATCGAAGAAATAATTTCCGTTCTGATCAGTAACAATAGTTGCTAAAACATTATCGTTCTGATTAGGATCAAGCAGTTTTACCGTTACGTTAGCTAATCCTTTTTCACCAGAATCCTGTAAACCGTCATGGTTTGAATCTTCAAATACCCAATCGCCTATTGAGCTGAGTTGCGGATCAGTATATTTGTACATTCCTGCATCGTAAGTCATATTATTTTCACCATCATTCAACCATAAAACCTTTGTCAATCCGGTTGAGTCTGCTTCTGAGTCGTAAGCACCATTATTAGCTTCACTTACATCGACCGGGCTGAATACATATCCTGGAAGGGCTGAAAACTGCAGTCTGTAATTTCCGGAAGCCAGGTTAGTGAAAATATAATTTCCATTCTGATCTGTGGTTGTTGTCTGAAGCACATTTTTATTACTGTCAAGTAATTTGACGGTAACATTTGGAATTCCTTCCTCACCGGAATCCTGCATTCCATCGTGGTTTGTATCATCAAATACAAAATCTCCCATTGAACCAAGCTGCTGCTGGTTTTGGTTTTCAGACATTCCTGCATCAACAGAATATATATTTTCACCAGCTGAAACTGCAAAAGCATCAGTCTTTCCCGAAATTGGATCAGGGTCAGAATCACCTTCATTTGACTGATTGTTGTTTGCGTCTTTCGGACTGATGGAATAATTTGTTGGAGTGACGAACTGCACTTTATAATTACCTGCCACTACATTGTTAAATGAATAATTACCGGAAGAGTTTGTAGTAGTAGTATTTAAAACGGCATCATTATTATCGGCATCAAGAAGCTTTACTTGTACACCTAATAAAGGAAGTTCACCTGCTTCCTGTAAACCATTATTATTTGAATCAATCCATACATAATCACCAACTGAGCCTGTTGGTGGCGGAGGAGCCGTATAAATATGCATACCTGCGTCAATATCATACCTGTTGAGATTTCCTGAAACAATCTGGATGGTATCTGTAATTCCCGTCAATGAATCCGGATTTGAATCGCCTAAATAGCTGCTGCTGCCTCCAGTTTGCTTTTCACTAATTACATAACCATCAGGAGCTACAAATTTAATTTTATATGTCCCGAGAGCCAGGCTGTTAAATAAATAATTACCGTTAGAATCAGTAGACGTTGAATCAAGTAATGAATCATCATTACTGTTAAGTAAATAAACTTTTACATTCTGAAATGGTAATTCCCCCGGTGTTTGAATTCCATTTTCATTTGCGTCAATCCATACGTAGTCACCAATAGATCCGGTGAGAATCTGTGGTGTAGTAATTGATCCGTCTGTTAAAGTTAAATTATTGATAGTGATACCATTCTCATCAGCTAGCGAGGTAACAGGTGCAGGTAAAAAATGAAAATTCCCTGTACCGCCTTTGTATGTGAAGTTAATATTTGCAAAAGCACCGTCGGTATAACTTATTGGAGATGTATCAAACCATGTAATAGATAAAGTATCATGCACACCGCCCAACTTCGCAAAATCATTATTTACAATAAAAGTCCCATTAGCCGGTTTATCAGTTACACTTACAAAATCAAGAACGGATGTGTCAAATATAATCTTGATACTAACCGCCCCGAGATTGCTCAGGTTCTTAAAGTTAATCGGAACTGTTACCTGCTGGCCTGTAGCTGGGCCGGTAATATTATTTATATAAATTTCGGGGTTACTTCCCTGGGCAAAAGAACTTTCGAACAATAACCCGCATATAAAAATTAATGTCAGTAATAATTTTTTCACACTTCGCCTTAATCTTTTTTCCTTATAAACAAGATGAATGCCATTATAAATCTTTGATTTTTGTCTGTTTTCAAAGGATTTTATAGAAATAAAAACAGTCTAATGTCTCAAAAAGAGAAGCGTGTTTTTTTTCTTTTTTTGAGATTTCTGGGGTCAAGTTTAGATTTTCCTGCATTTACATTTAGAAAAAAATAGCGGACATAATCTGAAAAAAATGTTTAGAATAATGTGTGTGTTTGCACAATATTCCAGTAATTGTTGAATTATTCTTCACTTAGAGAATGGTGATTTTCACATTCTCTAAATTGGTAATAATTTCTTTGTTTTTGGACTATTTTTAGCATTTTTTGATTGGTTTGGTATTTGAATGTAGAAGCGCGACAGTTAGTAGGTTTACTAAACAAATAACTTTTATGGGGTTAACATGAAACTTAAATTACTATTGACAAGCCTCGTAGTAATCCTGTTTGCAGGTTTTGGTTTAAGCCAGGGTCAGGCAACAGGTTATTATCTGGGCACCGGAACAGGAGCTGATGTAGCTAATCAGGGTATTTCCTGTGCATCCTGCCATAGCGCAAACGGAATTGCGTCACCAAAGTGGGATACATGGAAAAACACTCTGCATGCAGTAGCTACTGATACCGGTTTTTCACAATCAAATCACTTTGGTTACAGTTGTTTACGTTGCCACGCTTCAGGATGGAACGATACAGCAGTAACTTTTGGAGCTGATGAATATGTTAAACTTGATACGACAGTATCACCAAATTACTCTCCGACAGATGTTAAAAACTGGAACAGAACTAAAAATGTTGGTTGCGAAGCTTGCCACGGAAACCTTGGTAAATATGATCCAACCGCAACAGACACTTTAACAACAGATTATACAAAACACTTTGCATTTTCAACAACAAACAAACTCGACTACTCAGCAGAACTTTGCGGCGTTTGCCATAACGGAACCCACCATGGTTTCTACGAAGAATGGGCAGTTTCAGGTCACGCAAGATCACTGCTCGCAGCCGGCGGTTCGGTAAAATCTAATCCCGGTTGCGTTAAGTGCCACGTTGCTCAGAATGCATCGGCATATGTAAGCGGTAAATTCTTCACTGGCGCAGACAAAGGCAAAGACTATTATGACAAAATTTTAGTAGATCCGAACAGCCCTGACATTCAGCCAATCACCTGCGTTTCCTGCCACGATCCTCATACAGCAGAAAACGGTGTTGAGCAATTAAGACTGCCCATTACAGCGCAGGTTGTTGTTTGTGACAAATGCCACAATGCTGAAATTGAAACTGATACTGTTGACATCCGCACAACACCTCATCACGTTACTTCAGAAGCGTTAAGTGGTGCAACTAAATTCGGTTACAGATATTCTGCAGCAGAATTAAAATCAGTTGGACGTGACACAGTTTACCAGAATTCAGCTCACACATTTGCAGCTACAGAGAGATGTATAAATTGCCACCTGAATGCCGATGATAAAGATCAATTCGGAAATGCTGCTCACGGCCATACATTTTTGCCTAGAGTTCAGGCGTGCGCAACCTGCCATGCAGATTATTACACTGCAATTGATACTTCAAACCATGCTACGGAATTTGACTACAGAAGAACCCAGACTGTTACAGACAGCTTAATGGCTGTACTGAAAGCTAAACTCGATTTAACAACAGCCTCTGATTCTTCAACTGACGCGTTCTGGAAAGCAAACTACAATTATCTTGCAGCAGTTAATGAAGGAAGCAATGGTATTCACAATACAAGATTAGTTCAGAAATTATTAGGAGACGCTATCGCGCTCTATACACCATCAGGTACAACGGATATCAAGTTGGATACAAACGTTCTGCCTTCAAGCTATACCTTGAGCCAGAATTATCCTAACCCGTTCAATCCGTCTACCGAAATTAAGTTCTCATTGCCTGAAGCAAGTAATGTTAAATTAACAATCTACGATGCAATCGGTAAACAAGTAGCTGTTCTTGTTAACGACTATCTTGCTACAGGATCTTACAGATATTCCTGGAATGCATCAAATCTTGCGTCAGGAATTTACTTCTACAGAATAGAAGCTAAGAACTTTAATATGGTTAAGAAAATGGTTTTACTCAAGTAAGATTTGTCAGAGGAGAGTCCATTTGAGCCTTGTGCCAGGTGGACTCTTACTTTTAAACTTCTTACATTTCTATAACCAAATCAGTAAAAACAGGTGACAATATGTTAAAGAAACTAGCTCTTCTGATCGTTTTTTTCGCTGTCCCGGCTATGTTTGCACAGGGTACTGATGCAACACACGAGTTCGTTGGCGCTAAGACTTGCGGAATGTGTCATCATTCAGCAAAACAGGGTGAACAACTCAGTATCTGGGAAGGAAGTGCTCATGCAAAAGCTTATGAGACCTTAAAAACAGCAGAAGCTGACAAGATAGCAAAAGACAAAGGTTTTACTACTAAAGCTGTTGAAACCGAAGCTTGCTTAAAATGTCACGTCAGTGGTCATGGTGTAGACGCATCTTTGATTGGAAAGAAATTCAAAGTTGAAGATGGCGTTCAGTGCGAAACCTGTCACGGTGCAGGCGGCGACTACAAGAGCCTGAAAGTGATGAAAGATGAAAAATCATCAGTGGAAAAAGGCCTGAGAGTCTTTAAAACAGCTGAAGATCGTGAAGCTTTGTGCAAGGAATGTCATAATTCAGAAAGCCCGACATTTGATGCAGCTAAAGCAAACTTCACAGAAATGTGGGCAAAAATTAAGCACGATATTCCAAGCGGCAAATAGTTCTAAATCAAGAATGATTTGCTGCGGTAACTTTTGTCGAAGTAAATTAAAGTGAAAATGAAAAAACTAATCTTTATAATCTGCATTTTCATAGGTGCCGCAGTATCAACATTTCCGCAAAATTTGAATGGGCGGGTCTCATCTTCTTATTATACTTTTCAAAGATTTGACGCCGCCTCTTCTTATTCCACTCACCTCCGTGCTTTCCAGATGTTAAATCTGAATTTCAACCAGGATAATTTTTCAGTAAGAACTTATCTAAATCTAGAACACGATATCTCAAAGCCACAACTTACAGATCCAAGGCTAAGAGTATACAACCTCTATGTTGAAGGTCGTAAGCTATTTAAAGTTTTTACAGTTAAACTCGGAAGGCAGCCACTTTTTAATTCAGTTGCCGGAGGCATTTTTGACGGAATAAATGTTGATATGAAAAAGGGCGCTTATAAAGTAACAGCCTATTACGGGTCTAATGTTCCCGCTTACCAAAAATTTGAAATTAATAAATATTGGGCTGATGACTTTATTGCTGGGGGCAAATTTATGACCTCGGCAATTGAAAACACAAACATTACTCTCAGTTACGTTAACAAACATTTTAAAGCTCAGGATTATTGGGCACAGAGGATGGATGAAAATCTAAATCCTATCACTGTACTGATAAAGAATAATTCCACTCAATATGAGTTTGCAAACGCCCAGGTGAGTTATGATCTTGAGAAAGTTTTTTCCGTGGATACACGGTATGATTATGATCTGAAATACAAAGAAACATCCAAGTTTGAAATTAGCGGTACATATAAACAATTAAAAGACGTTCATTTTAATGTTTATTATAATTACCGCGAACCTCTGATCAGGTATAATTCTATTTTTTCTGTGTTTGATTACGGCAATACACAGGAATATGAAATTGGAGCAGATTATTTCGTATCAAATGCAGCCTGGTTATCTATGAAATACGGAAATGTAAAATACAAAGATGATAACTCGAGCAGAATAACTGTTGGTCTTAATACTGATTATGGTTCCTTAAGTTTCCGTAAAACATTCGGCTATGAAGGCGAACTCGCTTCCCTTTCAGCTTACTCAGCAAGAACAATACTTGATGGAACGCTGACACCTTCAGTAGGAATTTCCTATACTAATTATCAATTATCTACTGATTCTGAAACAAATCATCTCACAACATTACTTGCAGGGTTTAATTATCGCCCGATGAGAATATTGTCTTTTGATATTCAGGGACAATACATGGATAATAAAATTTACAGGAATGATTTCAGATTGTTCTTTAAGGTTAACTACTGGTTTAATACTAATTTTTAAACAGAATCAAAATGAAGTTAAAATATTTATATCTTTTTCTGATCCCGGCCATTTCCGGACTCCTTATTTTTTCAGCTTTTAAAGGAAATGTTTCACAGGAAGATCAGAACCATAATGACAAGATTCTTAAGTTTTCACATCAATTTCATCTCGAAAATGGTATTGAATGCGGAGACTGTCACGGTAAAGTAGCTGAAAGCACTAAACTTGGTGACAGGCTGCTTCCTGATCACGAAACGTGTTCTGCCTGCCACGATGTTGAGGATATGGACAATTGTACTACCTGTCATTATGATGATGTTAATGAGCCGCTGATCCAAACGAAACCGGACGACATTTATTTCAATCACAGCCTGCATGTAACGAAAAATAAAATTGAATGCGTTACCTGCCATAAAGGACTTGATGAAGTTGATTATGCATTTGAGTCTGATCAGATGAACCCGGTAATGAGCACTTGTTATTCGTGTCATAATAATAAGTCTGTCGCAACCAGCAATTGTGAATCGTGCCATACATCAACTGTAAACCTTGTTCCGGTTTCGCACAAAGTTCTAGGCTGGAAGAAGAGCCATAAATTTTCAGCTAGTTCAATAGATGCAAATTGTGCAATGTGTCACGATAATTCATCCTGCCAGGAATGTCACACTGCAACAAATATGATTACAGAAAACAATACAAAGAATGATTTTTATCAACCATATTCAGCAACCAATAACGGTGACGGAATAAAGCAGCAACAAATAACCAGAGTTCATGAACTCAGTTACAGGTTTACTCACGGCGTAGATGCAAAAGGTAAAACAGCAGAATGCCAGACCTGTCACGAAGTTGAAACTTTCTGTGCAAGGTGCCACCAGTCTGATAACAATGATTATGCATTGGGTGGAATTGTTCCTGCTTCTCACCTTAAAACAAATTTTGTAATTATTGGTGTTGGCAGCGGTGGTGGTGAACACGCAACTCTTGCTAAGAGAGATCTCGAGACCTGCGCAAGCTGTCACGATACACAGGGTGCTGACCCAACCTGTATTACCTGTCATATTGATAATGACGGAATCAGGGGAACAAATCCCAAAACTCACCCTGCTAATTTTATGCGTGGTGAAAGAGGTGACTGGCACGATACAGAAAGTTCAGTTTGTTACAATTGCCATACAAATGCTTCACCAAGAACTCCGGTTGGAGTCGGGTTCTGCGGATATTGTCATGGTACTGATCTAAAACCAAGATAGGCATTAAAAATGAAGTACATTTTCAGATATAGTATATTATTAATTTTAATAAGCATTTTCGTTTCTGGTTGTAGTGATGTAAGGAAAGATATTTCTACAACTGCTCCGGTCGTAAGCGCACATAAAGTCGGCAACCTTAATGTAAACTCCCCGGATTTTCACGGGAACGTAGTAAGGCTGAACAACTGGAGTATGAAAGAATGCCAGCAATGCCACTCCGCTGATTATTCAGGTGGCAATACAGGCGCAAGTTGCTTCAAGTGTCATACTTCAGCAAAAGGGCCGGAAGCTTGTAATACCTGTC
>Ga0210095_1000213_pt1 | contig 17095 bp, 12 predicted proteins | sample China_Galinas_PW_FD_184861 | JGI IMG/M metagenome (GOLD analysis project Ga0210095, IMG submission 184861) | Wetland microbial communities from San Francisco Bay, California, USA, that impact long-term carbon sequestration - China_Galinas_PWA_D1... | ecosystem: Environmental > Aquatic > Marine >...
GCCGCGGCGGCGCGTCTTCGTCACGCCGCATCACCGCCAGGCTGGGGCGCTCCGCCTCCTCGCGCAGCACCGCGTGCTCCCACTCGACGGCGGCGCGGCCGGCCACCGGGTGGGGCAGCCGGCCGGTGAGCAGGCGGTAGAGCAGGACGCCGAGGGAGTAGACGTCGCTGGCCGTGGTCACCGGGCCGCCGCGGATCTGCTCCGGGCTGGCGTAGTGGGGCGTCATGGGGCGCCAGCCGGCGCGGGTGAGGTCGCCGTCGCCGGCCCGTCCCGGACCGATGAGCTTGGCGATGCCGAAGTCCAGCAGCTTGGGGACGCCTTCTTCCGTCACCAGCACGTTGGAGGGTTTGAGGTCGCGGTGCACCACCAGGTTGCGGTGCGCCGCCTGCACCGCCTCGCAGACCTTGAGGAAGAGGCGCAGCCGCTCGCCCACCGGTAGGCGGCGGCGGTCGCACCAGGCGTCGATGGCCTCCCCCTCGACGTACTCGAGGACGAAGTAGGGACGGCCGTCCTCGCTGCTGCCGCCGTCCAGCAGGCCGGCGACGTAGGGGTGGGCGAGACCGGCGAGGATCTGCCGCTCGTCGACGAAGCGGCGCAGGATCTCGCCGCTCTCGAAACCGGGCAAAAGCAGCTTCACCGCCACCCGTTGCTCGAAGGCGTCGTCGTCGCGCACGGCGAGATAGACGGACGACATGCCGCCGCGGCCGATCTCGCGCACCAGGCGGTAGGCGCCGACGCGGCGGCCGAGGGCGGCGGCGGCCTCGGCGTCGGCCAGGGAGCGGGCGGCCTTGGAGACGGCTGCTTCGAGGACGGCGCCGCCGGCACCGTCCGCCGCCAGCAGGGCGGTCAGCTCGCGGCGCAGCTCGTCGTCGTCGCAGGCGGTGCCGAGCCAGGCGTCGCGCTCCTCCGGCGGCAGCTCGACGGCCGCCGCGAAAAAGGACTCCAGACGCCGCCAGCGCTCGGCGTCGGAGCCGGCGGCGGTATCGGGTGCGGCCGCCATGCCCGCCTCGGCGCCGCGGCTCATGGCGGGACGGGCCTTGCGGCCGGCGTTGCGGCCGGTGCCGCCTGCAAGCGGTGGTAGAGCCAGGCGCGGGCGAGGCGGGCGTCGAGGCGCACCGTGGGCTCGGAGACGTCGAGGGCGGCGGCGGTCTCGGCGGCGGTGAGGCCGGCGAAGAGGTAGAGCTCCACCACCCGCGCCTTGCGCGCGTCGCGTCGCGCCAGCTCTTCGAGGGCGTCGTCGAGGTCCAGCAGGTCGACGGCCGGCGGCGGGGAGGGGGCGGCGCGGTCGGTGAGGGTCACCTGCGCCGCGCCGCCGCCGCGCCGCGCCGCCCGCTGGCGCCGCGCGTGGTCGACCAGGATGTGGCGCATGGTGCGCGCCGCCACGGCGTAGAAGTGGACGCGGTCGCGCCACGCTGGGGCGGCGCCGGCGGCGAGCCGCAGGTAGGCCTCGTGCACCAGGGCGGTGGCCTGCAAGGTGTGGTCGCCGCGCTCGCCGCGCATGGCGCGGCCGGCGAGGCGGTGCAGCTCGCCGTAGACCGCCGGCATCAGCTCCGCCACGGCGGACTCGTCTCCCTGCCGCCAGCGGGCGAGCAGAGCGGTGACCTCGGCGCGGTGATCGGGCGTTTTCGCATCGACGGGCATCGTGGAAGACATCTCACTTCCTAGGTGCCGGCGGCCGGGGCGCAACGGGACAGAGGCGGCGTCGAGCCGGCCCGGGGTGGCAGACCGCGGGGGGTTGCGGAGGGTGGTGCGGGGAGCGGTGGCGCGGCCGGCGGCGGCCGACTCAGCCCGCGGGGCGCTGCCCCGCCTGCTCGTCCTGGCGGTCCTGGAGCATGCGGTAGGGCACCGCCCGCAGCACCTCGGACAGCGGGATGACGCCGCAGCGGGCCTTGTCCAGGGCGTCGTCGAGCAGGGTGCGCATGCCCTGCGAGCGGGCGTGCCGACGCAGCTCGTGGACCGGTGCGGCCTCGGCCACCAGGTCGGCGGTTTGGGAGTCGACCACGAAGAGCTCGAAGATGCCGGTACGCCCCTTGGTGCCGCGACCGTCGCAGACCTCGCAGCCGCGGCCGCGGGAGAAGGTCTCGCCGTCGGCGAGCCCGAGGCGCTCGGTCTCCTGCGGCGTCGGCGCCACCTGCTCCCGGCAGTGGGTGCAGACGCGGCGCACCAGGCGCTGCGACAGGGCGCCGAGCAGGCAGCTGGCGATCATGCCGGGGTCGACGCCGAGGGTACGCAGGCGGGAGATGGTGCGCACCGCGTCGTTGGTGTGCAGCGTGGAGAGCAGCAGGTGGCCGGTCTGGGCGGCGCGCACCGCGGCGTCCGCCGTCTCCTCGTCGCGCACCTCGCCGAGCAGGATGACGTCCGGATTCTGGCGCAGGAAGGCGCGGGCGTAGTCGGCGAAGCCCATCTGCTCGGAGACCTGCTTCTGGTTCGTCTTCGGGAAGCGGTACTCGATGGGGTTCTCGGCGGTGAGGATCTTGTTCTCCGCCGTGTTGATGCGGTGGATGGCGGAGTAGAGGGTGGTGGTCTTGCCGCTGCCGGTGGGGCCGGTGACCAGCACCATGCCCTCGGGGTTGGTGATCAGGCGTTCGAAGGTGGCGAGGTCGTCGCCGATGAAGCCGAGCTTTTCCAGACCGAGGACGGCGTTGGCGCGGTCGAGGATGCGCAGCACGGCGTCCTCGCCGGCCGGTCCCGGCACGATGGAAAGGCGGAAGTCGATGGGGTGCTCGCCGCGCTCGTCCTTCCACAGGGCGCGGATGCGGCCGTCCTGGTCGCGGCGCCGCTCGGCGACGTCGAGATCGGCCAGCACCTTGAGGCGGGCGATGACGTGGGCGACGTTGTCCAACGACAGCGGGGTGGTGACCTGGCGCATCACGCCGTCGACGCGCAGCCGCACGTCCACGTCCTGGGCGTAGGTCTCGACGTGGACGTCGCTGGCGCCGAGCTCGACGGCGCGGCCGAGGATGCCGTCGACCAGCTCGGGGGCGCCGGCGTCGGGAGCAAAGGGGAGGCTGGCGGACGGCGACAGGTGTAGCACCGCCCGTTCCGCCGCCGGATCGCCCAGCCCCCAGCCGAGGTCCAGGGCGCGGCGGATCTCGTAGGCGTTGAGGCGCACCGGCCGCACCGTGCGCCGCAACCGGTTGGCCACCTGCCGCGACAGCGCGCCCCGCGACGGCTCCAGCATGCCCACCGTCACCGGCTCCTCGCTTCCCGTCGCCACCTTCCCCAGCACCACCACCGAGTGCTGGCGGCAGAACGCCTGGTCGAGCAGGCGCACGGAGCGCGGGTCGATCTCGAACTGGTCGAGCTCGGTGAAGGCGGGTTCGGTCATGGCGCGGAGGGATTCTACGACGGGACCCGGTCTCGCGGCAGGCGGCACGCTACCCACGGGGGTGTCGGCCCTGCGGGCGCTGATCGAGCAACACGTCCTGGCCCACGTGAGCGGGTCGCAAGACAGAAGTGTGATGCTTTGAGTGCATCTTTGCGTGATGCTATGATGCTTCCATGAGAACGACGGTCACCCTCGAGGAGGATGTCGTGGAGTTGCTGCGAGTCGCCAAGGAGCGGAGCCGCACGAGCTTCAAACAGGTCCTCAACGCCGCGGTTCGGCGCGGCCTGAAGGGCGAGGGCGGAGCGGTGGAGAAGCCTTTCGTCGTCACGGCGCGGCCCCTGAGCCTGCGACCCGGAATCGATCCCGCTCGCCTGCGCGAGCTGGACGACGAGCTCGAGCTGGAAGAGTTCCTGCGCAAGACCCGAGCCCTCGAAGCGCGACAGGATGATCGTTCCTGACGCCAACCTCCTGCTCTACGCCTACGACTCGGCAAGCTCGTTCCACGAGCCGGCCGCCGTTTGGTGGCGAACCTGCCTGTCGGGCTCTGAGCCGGTGGGGCTATGCGGCGTGGTGCTCTTCGCCTTCGTCCGCATCGGGACCAGCCGTAGAGCCTTCGTCGACCCGCTCTCGATCGCGGAGGCGAGCGAGCACGTCCGCGGCTGGCTCGATCGCTCGATCACGGCGCTCCTGGGCACCCAGGAGTCGGATGTCCTGCAGGCACTGTCGTGGTTGCAGGCTGCGGGATCGGGCGGCAACCTGACGACGGATGCGCAGATCGCGGCGATAGCGCATCGCCACCGGGCCACGATCCACACCGCCGACACGGATTTCGATCGCTTCCCCGACGTCCGCTGGCACAATCCCCTCGTCGGCTGAGGCGGTCCTGGTGCGCTCAGGGTGACGCCGGGGTGCGCCTGGCGCAGCTCGCGGCGGGTGAACACCCAGCGTCGACCACCAGCTGCAAGAGATCCTCGACGCGGTGCAGGGAAGCGACCGTGTCGTCGTCGATTCGGCGGCCGAGGCGGGCTTCGAGCTCGCCCACCAGCTCGGCCGTGGAAAGAGAATCCAGCCCCAGCTCAGCCAGGCGCCGTTCCGGCTCGACCTGGTCCGGTCTGCCGTGGGTGAGGCGGGCGACGGTCTGCAGGATCCAGCGCTCGTCGCCGTTGCGAGACTCGTCCCGCCGCGGCCCACCGGCGTCCTCGGCGGGCGGAACCGTGCGCTGGCTCGCCGTCGCCGCACCGCGCCGGCCGGCGAGGACGGCATCCCGCAGCACGCCTCGTTTCACCTTCATGGTGCTGGTCTTCGGTAGGTCGCCGGACCAGGGCAGGACGTCGGCGATGCGCTGGTAGCTCGGGACGCCGGCGGAGCGCTCGTCGAGGGCGGCGCGGAGGCGGTCGAGAAAAGCGCTGGTCCCGCCGTCCGCCTCGGCCTGGGCCGCCGGCACGACGACGGCGCACACCCGCTCGCCGCCACCCTCGGCGGGAAGCCCGACCACCACCAGCTCCTCGACGCCGGGCAGGTCGCGGTAGCGGTGCTCCACCTCCTCCGGGTAGACGTTCTTGCCGGCGGCGGTGACGATGACGGTCTTGGTGCGCCCGCACAGCACCAGGTAGCCGTCGTCGTCGAAGCGGCCCACGTCGCCGGTGCACAGCCAGCCGTCGCGCAGCACCTCGGCGCTGGCCTCGGGGTCGCGGTAGTAGCCGGCCATGACGTTGGGGCCGCGCACCCAGATCTCGCCGCTCCCCGCCTCGGCTCCCTCGACGGGTCGCAGCTCGACCTCCACCCCCGGCAGCGGGCGGCCCACGGTGCCGAAGCGGATGCCGTCCCACGGGTTGACGGTGAGCACCGGGCTGGTCTCGGTCATGCCGTAGCCCTCGGAGACGCGGAAGCCCATGCGGTGGAAGCGGCGCCCGAGGTCCGGGTCGAGGGCCGAGCCGCCGCTGACGATGCGGCGCAGCTCGCCACCGAAGCGGCGCTGCACGCCGGCGAAGAGGGCGCGGCCCCAGCGCTCGCCGGACAGGGCGCTGAGGGCGAAGAGCAGCCGGAAGAGCACGCCGAGGACCGGGCTGGCGGCCACGCTGCGGCGGATGCCGCCGTCGAGCAGAGCGAGCAACCGCGGCACCGCCACCAGCAGGGTGGGGCGGGTGGTGGACATCATCCACTGGATCTCGGCCGGCTTGACCTCGGAGACGTAGCTCACCGTGCTCGCCGTGTCGAGGGGGACGAGGAGACCCATGGTCAGCTCGAAGACGTGGTGGATGGGCAGCACCGACAGCAGCCGCTCGCGGCCGGAGCCCATGAGGCCGCTCAGGGCGCGCACGTTGGCGAGGAAGTTGTCGTCGCTCAGCGGCACGGCCTTGGGTGCCACGGTGGTGCCGCTGGTGAAGTGGATGCTGGCCAGGTCGCCGCCGGCCGGCCCGCCGCCGCTGCGCTCGGCGAGGGTTTCGGCTGCCGGCAGCAGGCCGACGTCGGGGCCGGGGACCCAGGGCGCGGCCAAAGGGACGACGGCAACGCTGGCGGCGGCGAGCTTGTCGTGCAGCTGCGGCGCGGCGCAGATCAGGCGGGCGCCGGTAAGGCGCGCCGCGGCGTCCACCTCGTCGGCCGGCCACTGCGGGTCGAGCGGCACGGTGACGGCGCCCAGGCGCCAGACGGCGAAGGCGGTGAGCACCCATTCCGGGCTGCCGGCGCCCCACAGCACGACCCGGTCGCCGCGGCCGACGCCGTGGTGCGCGGCCAGGCGGTGGGCGACGTTGGCGGTGGCGGTGAGAGCCTGGGCATAGGTGTAGCGCAGCCAGCGTCCCTGCCGGCAGACCTGGAAGGCGACGGCGTGCGGGTCGAGACCGGCGGCGGCCGAAAGGAGCCCGAAGAGGGTCGAGGCCCGCGCCGAGGGAAACTCGCCGCCGCCGCGCCCCGGCGGCGGGCGCAGCTCGATCCACGCCGCCGGCGGTGCGCCGCTGTCGGCGTGCAGGGCGAAGCGCACGAGTCCCGGCACGTGGGTGGCGGCGACGTAGGAGTGCCAGTCGATAGCGGCGACGTCGAAGGGCAGGCGCTCCTGGTCGCCGGCGGAGAGTCGTTGCCACAAGCGCCGCGTCGCGCTGTCGTCGTAGCGCGCCCGGTGGTCGAGGTAGGGGCGGTAGACGGCGAGCAGGTGGAGGAGGTGGTCGACGGTGCGCCCGCTACGCAGCTGCGCCGCCGAGCCACGCCGCCCGCGGCCCAGCCAGCGGAGCCGGCGGAGCCGCGCCAGGAGTCGGCGTTGGTAGCGCTCGGGGTCGGTGAAGCGGACCGCCGCGAGGCGGATCGGCGCGCCGCCGTCGTCGCGTAGCGGCGTGCGGTCAAAGCCCTCGCGGGCATGGCTCATCAGCTCGCCGAGGCAAATCGGGTTGCGGCTGGAGCTCACCTGATAGACGCGGCAGGCGGCGTCCGTGGACTGCGCCAGCTCGGCGAGGGCGGCGACCATGGCGTGGACCACGAAGTCCACCGGCACGAGGTCGAGAACGGCGTCGGCAGAGCCCGGGATGCGGCTCATGCGGCCGCGGCCGTAAGCCACCAGCAAAGGGTCGACCACGCGCACGCCATCGATCCACCCCGGCAGCGGCCCGCCGGCGGCGCTCGTCACGATGGCGGGGCGCAGGATGGTGACCGGAACCTCCCCGCGGTGGCGGTCGATCAGCAGCTCGCCCAGGGCCTTGGTCAAGGTATAGACGTCGTGGTAGCCGTAGCGCCTGGCGACGGCGGAGCCGGCCTCCACCAGGGACCGGAGTGCCTCGGGCTCCGCGTCCCGAAGGCTGCGACAGGTCGCGTCCATCTCCGCCAGCACCGCTGCCGGCTCCCTGGCGCCGTCGGGACCGCGCAGCGGCGGCACGACGTGCTCCGCCACCGGGCCTTCTCGGCCGCCGCTCACGAAGCAGGTGGAGACGTGGAGCAGCGGCACGCTCGGGCCGCCCTGGGCGGCCGCCGCGTCGCGGGCCAGCGACAGGGTGCGTGCGGCGCCGCGGGCGTTGGTCTCCACGGCGCGGTCGAGGCGCTCGTCGAAGGTGACCGTCGCCGCACAGGAAACCACCAGGTCGACCTCGGTGCAAAGGGCGGCGTAGTCTGCGGCGTCGAGCCCGAAGTGGTCGCGCCCCAGGTCGCCGGCGACGACCGCGACCTTGTCCGCCGCCCACTCGTTCCAGTCGTCGAGGTGGAGGGTGCGCAGCCGCTCGAACGGCGGCGCGGCGAGGACCTCGTCGCGCAATCGGTCCTCGGCACCGCGCCGACCGGCCGGTCGGATGAGCAGCAGCAGGCGGCCGATCTCCGGCAGCGAGCGCAGCAGCGTCTCGACCAGCACGCCGCCGAGAAAGCCGGTGGCTCCGGTGACGAAAACGCGCTTGCCGCGCAGCGCGGCGGCGACGTCCAGACGCGCCGGGCCGCCTCCGCGGCTACCGGCATTCCTTTCACCGGCATCCTGCCCGGATGGACGTCTCCCTTCGTTCGCGTGGACGGAGTGCAGCAAAACACCTCCCGTTCTCCAGCTCGACGTATGGCGTCGGGAGAACAGGCGGCGCCGCTCCGAGAAGGTTACGCAGGTGAGAAGCCGCGGCCTGCACGGCCGATCACGGGGTGGGCGCCTCGCTCGCTACGGAGGCCCGTTGGCGTCCGCGGAGCGCAGCCGCCGGGCCTGCACGTCGGTCAGATTCAGCTCGAGCGCCGCCTCGCCCGCCGGCGCCAGGACGGTCCAGTCGACGTGCGGCAAGGCGCCGGCGCAGGCTCGGGTCGCCAGCTCGCGTTCGGAGGCGGTGCTCCAGGTGACGGCGTAGCGGTCCGCCGCCAGGGCCGGTAGACCGAGGTGCGTGGTCAGCTGCTCGCCGTTGCGCTCGACCTTCCGGGGCGCGTCCAGGCGGCGGTTCCAGTGGGTGAGAGTGCCGTCGGCGATGAAGCCCCCGGAGCCGGTGAGGAGCACCCACCGGCCGCCGGTGGCTGGCGGAAGGTCTATGCGGCCCTCGGTGGTCAGCGTCAGCGTACCCGGCGGAAGCGCTGGCAGCGCGATGGACCAGGTTTCTTCACCCAGCCTCAGGCAGCCTGACCACAGCAGACGGGACGGCGCAATCACCGTCGCCACCGCCTGCTCCGCGTCCCGCGGCAGGTCGGCGAAGAAAGTGCCGTCCGGCCCGGTCCGCACTTCCATCGAGATGGGGGTGCGTCCAAGTGTGTAGAGCAGGACCGCGGCGCCGGGCACGCCCTGTCCATCCACGGTCACCCTGGCCGCGACCCTGCGCGTGGGCCAGACCACGAGACGGACGTCCGCCGCCGGTAGGCCGCTGCCCAGGTCGACGAGCACCACCTCCGACGCCGCCCGGCCGTTGCCGCCCGCCTGGACCTGGTAGGCCACGGATTCGAGACCCGTGAGGTGGAAGCGGCCGTCGGAGCCGCTTTCGCCGTCGATGCTGCCGAAACGCGAGGCCGCCGCCGATGGCGTCGCCGTCACCTTCGTCCCGGGGTGCGGCCGTCCGTCCGGGTCCACCACCTGGCCGTAGACGACCCCGGCCGGCAGCCTGATCACCAGGGGGAGCACGCCGTCGCGCTCGGTGGGCGGGACGAGCTCCAGGCGGCGCTGCTGCTCCTCGTCGCCGTCGCGCCAGCTCACCGTGACCAGGAGCCACGGGCGCTCCGGAGGGCGGATCCAACCCGCGACCACGCCGTCCTCGTTGCTGTCCAGGTCGACGCGGTCGCCGCCGCCGGTTTCCACAACGACGTGGGCGGCCAGGGGCTCTCCGCCGAGGCGGACCGTTCCCTCCACCCGCGTCAACGGCACTGCCAACAGGAGCCGGTCGTCGGCGCCGATCTCCTGGCTGCGGGTGAGCAGTGTGTCGCCGCGCGAGCTGCGCACCAGGACGGCATACTCGGCCGGCCGCAGATCTCGCGCGGTGCCGCTGCCGTCTGCGCTGATTTGCACCTCCGAAGGTCTCTCGCCTGGCAGGGGGCGCAACGGGGTGAGGACCACTCGCCAGGGCTCGCCGTCGGGGTCCCGGGGCGGGTCGACGGCGATGGAAGCGGTGGCCAGGCGGGCGAGAGACAGGGTGCCGATCCGGGTCTCGGCATCTCCCTGGATGGGAACAACCTCCAGCACCTGGGGGGCTCGCTCCGGGGCTTCGACCACCAGGCGGTACGTGCCGGGTTCCATGCCGTCGAGCTGGAAGAACCCGCCCTGGTTTGTCTTCGCGCGCTGGCGGTGCAGGTGGGTTCCCCGTGGTGCGCCCTCGACCTCGGAGGGAGCGGCCACCACCGTAGCGTCGGCGAGAGGAAGCTCGCTCTCCTCGTCGTGGATCCAGCCGGCGACGGAGCCGCCGGGGCGCAGCGCCAGTGAGCCGAGCCGGAGGGTTTCCGGCTCCGCCTCGGTCGGCGGCTGGACGGCCCAGCGATAGACCGGCGCCGCGCCCGGGAAGGTGAAGCGGAGATCCAGCGGGAGGCGCGGAGCGCTAAAGGCGAAATGACCTTTCGCTACCGTCAAGGCGGTGCGGATCTCGACCGCCGGCGCTCCGTCGCCGCTGGGAGCGCCTTGAACCCAGCCGCGGACCGGCACGTCTCCGGGTCGTGGAACGCGGACCTCGCCGGTCACCCGCATGGCGGGAAAGACTGGCAACCTGACGCTGTCGTCGCGGAGCCTCACTTCCGGGCACCAGAGGTCCTCACCACGGCAGGTAACCCGGTCACCGGCCGCTGCATTGAGCAACGTTTGTCCGTCTGTCAAAGGCAGCGTCGCTTCACCCGCTGCTTCGTCGTCGGCCGTCGCTGAGCGCACCACCAGCTGCGCCGTGGCGGCTGGCCAGGCCAGGCCGCTCTGCGGAGCGACGTGGACGATGACACTCTCTGCTTCGGCTGGTTGCGGCAGAACGACAGCCGAGAGGGCCAGAAGCAGGCTCAGAGTGCTCTGCATTGGAGCGCAAGGCTCGGGTCACCAAACGGCGTAGAGCTCGAGCGAGGGCCTTGCCTGGCGAAGTCGATGGGCTCGCCATAGGGGACGGTGAGGATTGTCTGATTCTCTTCGCAAGCACCGAGTGCGCTTCATGGTGTCGCCTCCTATAGCTTCATGGTGCCGCCGTCGAGGGGTGGTGTTCGGCGCCGCAAATACTGACAGAATCGCCGCATTGACGCAAGTCCTATCGTAGCTGACCAGCGAACCTCTGCGCCAGGTAAGTGAGCCGCTAGGCTTCACCCGCCGCACTCCGCCGCCTCAATCCTCGCGCCACCGCCATGCCGACCAGGAAGACCCCCAGGGCGCAGACGATGGCGGGGCCGCTGGGCAGATCCCAGCGGTAGGAGGCGAGGAGGCCGAGGGCGCTGGCGGAGAGGCCGACGGTCCAGGCGAGGGCGACGCGCACCGGCCAGCGGCCGGACAACGCCAGGGCGATGATCGCCGGCGCCACCAGGAAGGCGAAGACCATCAGCACGCCGGCGATGGCCACGGCGACGGTGATCACCAGACCGAAGGAGACGTAGAACAAGAAGTCCCACCAGCGGATCGACCAGCCCTCGGCGTAGGCCACCTCCGGCGTTTCGGAGATCACCGTGAAGCGGCGCCGGAAGACGTAGTGGAAAGCGCCCACCGCCGCCGCCACCGCCAGGTCGCGCAGCACCACCGGCCAGGTGACCCACAGGATGGCGCCGGCGAGCAGCTCCTTGATGTGCTCGGCCCCCTCCGGCGCGCGGTCGGCGAGCAGGATGGTGGCCGCCGAGGCGACGACGTAGGTGATGCCGATGATGGCCTCCTGGGGCACCTTCTCGCGCCGCGTCCGCGACCAGGCGAAGATCGCCGCACCGACGATCGCGGCGCCGAGGGAGAAAGCGAAGGAGACGGCGCTGCCCGGCTCGTAACCGTAGAAGAAGGCCACCACGCTGCCCATGGCGGCGATCTGGGCCAGCGCCAGGTCGACGAAGATCACCTTGCGCAGCAGCACGTGGAGACCCAGGTAGCCGAGGATGACCACCAGCACGGCGCAGGCGGCGAAGGGGGCGGCGAGGAATTGGAGGACGTCGAGCATGAGGATCTCCTGTCGTCGGGGCGGTCAGCGGGAGCCGGTGGCGGTGGAGCCGGTGGCGGTGAAGGCGCGGGCCAGCTCGCCGACCCACAGGTCGACGAGCTCGAAGTAGGTGTGGGGACCGGCGTCGAGCGGACCCAGGGGCACGATGACGGCGCGGGCGCCGGTGCGCTGGGCGATGGTCTCCACCTGTTGCTGGCTGAAGTAGCTGGCCGCCAGGATCACCTTCACGCCGCGCTGCTGCATGGTCTCGATGAGCTCGTGGACGTGGCGCGCCGAAGGCGGGATGCCCGGCTTCGGCTCCACGTAGTCGACGACGTGGAGGCCGAAGAGGCCCGTGAAGTAGATCCAGTTCTTGTGGTAGGCCACCACGTCTTTGCCACGGAAGACCATGCCCTTGCCGAGCCAGCCGCCGAGGCGGTCGAGCAACGGCTTGCCCTCGTAGCTCTGGCCGCGCAGAAAGGTGATGAGCTCCCCCTTGCGGGCCAGCGGGTCGAGACGCTCGGAGCCGAGCAGCGTCACCAGCTCCTTGCCGTAGAGGGCTTCGTCGATGCGCTGGCGGAAACGGGCCAGGTTGGCGTCGTAGTCGGCGGCGTGGGCGGCGTCCACCCGCTTCAAGCCGGCGGCGAGGTTGCCCGCCACGATCTTGGCGTTGAGCGGGCTGGTGAACAGATGCGGGTTGCCGTAGACGTGCACGTCGCCGGCCTCGCGGCTGGTCGACGACGGGATCTCCAGCAGCGGCACTCCCTGGCTGGCGCTGACGTAACCGGGGGCGCCGTCTCGGATGCCGCGGTTGCCGGACTTGTCGACCAGCACCGGCGCCCACAGCTCGAGGTCGAGGCCGGTGGTCACGAAGAGGTCGGCGTCGCGCAGCATCAGCGCGTAGGACGGCTTCGGCTTGATGAAGTGGCCGTCCTCGTCGCCGTGAGCGATGGACGCCACCTCGACGTGGTCGCCGCCCACCTCGCGGGCGATGGCGGCGTAGGGGGCCAGGGTGGTGACCACCTTGAGCGGCGCGGCGACGGCCGGCGCCGCCGGCGCGAGAGCCAGAGACAGGGCCAGGGCGCCGAGGAGGACGGCGGGGAAGGCGCGGGTGCGCGCGGTGCGGGTTGTCGTTTCGGTCATCGTGATCTCCGGCATTCTCAGTAGGTCTCGTGCTTGTGCGGGCCGGCGGCCCAGGTGAGCTGCAACAGGAGCTGGTTTTCGGCTTCGGCGCGGGCGTCGTCGTCCAGGTGGCGCAGCTCGGCGCGCAGCCGCACGTACTCGCTTTGCCACCAGGTGACGTAGGGCGCCACCGCCCACAGGCGGCGGTCCGGGTCGTCCGGATGCTCGACGCCGTCGAGGCGCAGGCCGAGGTAGAGGTTGGGCGACACCAGACCTTCGAGGTACGTGTAGGCGCCCCAGGCGTCGCGCCGCGGACCGCCGGCCGGATCGTCGCGCTGCGACAGCAACACCTCGCTGCGCCAGGTCAGCTCGCGGTACTTGGAGCGCGCCGGCGGCTGCCAGTGGTAGGTGAGGTCGGTGCCGAAGACGCGGCGGTCCCCCCCCTGCGGCCCCTTGCCGGTGATGCCGGAAAGCCCCCACTCGAAGTAGGTGGCGGGGGAAACGTCCCAGTAGTTCTTCACGTGGCCGAGGACCGAGAGCTGCTCGAAGTCGGCGCCGCCGAAGGCCTCGCTGTCGCCGTCCGTCACCTCCACGGTCACCTCGTTGGCGCTGGCCCACGGGTGGGGCAGCAGCCAGGAGGCGGAGAGGCCGGTCTGCGCTAGGCCCTCCTCGCCGAAGAACTCGGTGATGGGCAGCGGGTAGTCGTTCTGCGGCAGGGCGTGCAGGTGCTGCCGGTTGAGGGCGCCGAAGCGCTGCCGGAAGCGGCCGGCCAGCAGGTCGAGGCCGCCGGGCAGCGCCGAGTAGCGCACCCAACCCTCCTCGACGGCCGCCTCGCCGTCCGCGAAGGAGAGGGTGAGGCGCATGCGGGAGTAGGGGTCGAGGGCGGATTGCAGGTCGAGCTCGTACTCCTGCGCCTGGAGCTCCTCGCGGCCGGCGTCGGAGGCGCGGCCGACGAAGATGCCGGTGGCCGAGATCTCCGGGTTGAAGATCGACAGGTTGCGCTCGTGGCCGACGGTGGCCTCGGCGACCTGCGACGACGGGGCGGCGGCCGGGGAGGGTGCTGCGCCGCCGGCGGCGGACGCCGCGGCGCGCAGGCGAGCCAGGGCGTCGTCCGGTGGCGCCGGCTCGGGGGCCGCGGCGGTCTCGGTCGCAGCGGCCCCGGTCTGGGCGACCGCCGCGCCGCCGGCCGCTTCCAGCGCGGCGAGGCGGCGTTCCAGCTCCGCGATGCGGGCTTCGTAGTCGGCGCGCAGGGTGTCGATCTCCTGACGCAGCTCGGAGACGGGGTCGGCGTCAGCGCTCTGGGCGGCAGCGGAGGACGGCATCGCCAGCAGGGCGATCAGGACGAGGGCAACTGGGACGAGGGCCTTCTGGACGAGGGCCTTCTGGACGAGGGCGTTATGGACCAGGGCGTTGCGAACAAGGGTGCTGCACGCGCTTCGGCGTCCGGCCCGCCGGCACCTGAGGTGCGGCGGACGGTCCGCGGAAGCGCTCCACGGGCTCGGATACATCGGGTCTCTCCAAGGGTAGGTCTGACCGTCGCCGGAGCTGGGCTCCGGAACACGCGGCGCGGCCTCGCGGGCCGGGGGAGAGGCGGCGGGTCAGCCGAGGAGAGGGGGGCCGCGTGAGGTGGCAGCGCGGCTGTGGGGTGCGGGCAGATCCGGGCCGTGTGCCGGAACCAGGGTACCCGCCACGTCGGTGGTCTGGCCGCAGACGCCGGAATCGACGTCCAGCCCGTGGTGGTGCAGGCCCGACAGGCAGCCCGGGCAGGGCCGGGTGCGCACGTCGGACTCCTGCTCCAGGCAGTCGGTGGGGCGCTCCGGGTGGGACGAGGTGTCGACCCGGATCTCGCCGCCGAGGGCCGAGGCCACCTCGGACAGGGGGTCGGCCTCCGCCGGGTGCAGCTCGACGCCGGCGGCGAGCAGCAGCAGGGCCAGCACCAGCAGGCCGGCGACGCCCCGCTCGGCGGGACGGCGGCGATCACGACGGAGGTTGCGAGCTAGGCCCGGCACGCAGCGGACACTATCAAGATTCGTTTCTCGACAACCAGCCCCGTCCTCAGACCCGGTCGCGTCGGTCGCCGTCAGGCGTCGTCCCCTCCAGCTCGGCCACGCGTTTTTCCAGGCGTCGCACCTTCTTGACCAGCTCCGGCAGGTCGCCGAAGGCGGTGATGGCGCGCAGCCAGCGCTTGTGGTCGAGGGCCGGGAAGCCGGAGAGCCGAGCCCCGGCGGGCTGGTCCCGGGTGACGATGGACTGGGTGCTCACCTGCACGCCGTCGCCGATCTCCACGTGACCCACGGCGCCGGACCGGGCCGCCATGACCACCCCCTTGCCGAGCTTGGTGCTGCCGGAGATGCCGGTGTAGGCGACGAGGAGCGACATCTCGCCCACCTCGACGCCGTGGCCCAACTGCACCAGGTTGTCCAGCTTGGCGCCGCGCCGCACCACGGTGTCCGCCACGGCGCCGCGGTCGAGACAGCTGTTGGAGCCGATCTCCACGTCGTCCTCCACCACCACGCGGCCGGCCTGGGGGATCTTGACGTGCTCCGTCGCCGTCGGCGCGAAGCCGAAGCCCTCGCCGCCGACCACCGCTCCCGGGTTGAGCCACACCCGGTCGCCGAGGCGGCAACCCTCGTAGACGACGCTGTGGGGCATCAGCCGGCAGCGTCGCCCGAGCACCGCGCCGCGGCCCACGTAGGCGCCCGCCTCGATCCAGCACCCGGCGCCGACCTTGGCCCCCGGGCCGACCCAGGCGAAGGCCTCCACGGTGGCGCCGTCGACCTCGGCGTCCGGCGCCACCCAGGCCTGGGGATGGACCCCCGGCTCGGGCCAGTCGAGAGGATGGAACAGCGCCTGGGCGCGGGCGAAGGCGGCGTAGGGGTCGGCGACGCGGACGGCGGTGTGGCCGTGGGCGTCGGTGTCGGCGTCGAGCAGCACGGCGCCGGCGGCGGAGCCCTCCAGCTTCTTCACGTAGCGGCGGTTGGCGACGAAGCTCAGGTGCTCCGGGCCGGCCTCGTCGAGACCGCGCACGTCGGCGATGCGCCGCGAGCCGTCTCCTTCCACGCGGCCCCCGAGGCGCTCGGCGAGCTCGGCGACGGTGAACGGACCCTGCATGGTGTCACCTCCTGTCGGTAGCGGCGGTGGTGGCCGAAGCGCGTCGTCGCCTCCAGCCGTCTGCCGGATTCTCCCTCACTCTGCCTCCGACCCCGCCCAGCGCCGCCCCTCCCGCGCCAGAGTGACGGAAAACACGGCGCCGCCGAGGAAGAGGTTCCAGTGGAAGGTGAAGAGGCGCCACAGGAGGACGGCGGCGCCGACCAGGTGGGCGGGCAGGAAGAGGGCCAGGGCGGCGGCGCCGCCGAGCTCCACGCTGCCGCCGCCGCCGGGCAGCACCAGGACGTGGGCCACCATGAGCAACAACCCCTGCAACGGGTAGAGAGCGAAGGCGTTGACCGGACCGCCGGCCAGCGCGGTGACCACCAGCGGCAGGATCGAGTAGCGGCAGAAGAGCTGCACGAAGGCGAGGACGAAGCTCGCCGCCACCGTCCGCGGGTGATAGCGGAAGAGGGTCTTGAGACCGAGGCGGGCGCGGTGCACCCCCTCGCCGGTCGAGCGCCGCAGGCGAGCGAAGAAGCTCTCCGGCGGCGCCTCCTCCGCTTCCGTCTCGCGCCGCGTCCCGGCGGCGCCCGTCCCGGCCTCCACCGTCTCAGCCACCGTCTCGGCCGCCTCTCGCCGCCGGCGTCGCCGCGCCGACAGGCGCCAGAAGACCGCCAGCAGGGTGATCAGCGTCAGCAGCCCGCCGGCGATGACGAACAGCCGCGGCTCCATCTCGCGGGTGAGCTGCTCCACCACGGGGCGGCTGCCGGGGTAGGCGAAGGCCAGGGGCAGGGCGAGGACGGTCACCAGCACCGCGACGCCGCCGTCGAGCAGCAGGTCGGCGCCGACCACCGCCGAGCCTTCGCTGAGCGGCACGCCGCGGCTGCGCAGCACGGCGAGGCGCAGCGCCGTGCCGCCGAGACCGGTGGGGGTGGAGGCGACGCCGAACTCGCCGCAAATGGCGGCCACCAGGGTGTCCCGGTAGCGCAGCGGATAACCGACGGAACGGGTGAGAAGCCACAGACGGCCGGCGGAGGCGAGCCAGCTGATGGTCATCAGCGCCGCCAGGGCGAGGGCGATGTGGGGGCCGACGCGGCGCAACGCCTCCCAGGTGGAGGCGTCGAAGGTGAGGGCCACCAGGACGCCGAGGGCGGCCAGCGCCACGACGGCGCCGGAGATGGCGAAGGCGACCCAGCGACGGGTGGAGACCGGCGGCGCCGCGCCGCTCATGCGGCGAGCTCGGCGAGCCCGTCGACCAGCTCTGCGTAGGTGGCGGGCCGGCGGTCACGCACCGCCGCCGCCACCAGACGCAGCATCATGGCGCGGCCGGCGGCGTCCCGCACGTCTCCCGGGTGCACCGCCACCCGCAGCAAGGAGGCGCGCCGGTTGGCCAGGTACCAGAGGGGGTTGTAGGTCAGGGAGATGCCCTTGCGCCACGCCGAGCGCAGGCTGAAGACCAGGCTAGGGGCGTAGAGGCGGGCGCCGCTGGGCAGCAGCTCGACGGCGTGCAGATAGGTGGTGTAGGGGAAACCCAGATCGGCGACGGCGCGCCGCGCCA
>Ga0210095_1000214_pt1 | contig 17081 bp, 19 predicted proteins | sample China_Galinas_PW_FD_184861 | JGI IMG/M metagenome (GOLD analysis project Ga0210095, IMG submission 184861) | Wetland microbial communities from San Francisco Bay, California, USA, that impact long-term carbon sequestration - China_Galinas_PWA_D1... | ecosystem: Environmental > Aquatic > Marine >...
GGTTTAAAAGAAAATAATTAAACCTTTTGGGCTTAATCTCTGTCTTATTATATATAGTTCTGTAGGATAATGACCGATAATAAAAATGATTTTGAGCTTGTAAATAAGTTTACAGGTGGAGATGAAAGTGCTTTTAATAAAATTGTGTTGGAATATCAGCATAAAATTTATTGGCATGCCCGCAGGATGACCGGAAATCACCTTGATGCGGATGATATTGTTCAGGAAGTATTGATGGTTATGTACAAAAAGTTGAAGGATTTTAAATTTCAATCTTCTTTATTTACCTGGATATATAAAATCACTTCAACCCGGAGCATAAATTTTATAAATAGAAGAAAGATTAAGCAGGCATTTTCTTTTGAGGATGAGCCGGAAAGTTCGTTGAGGAAAAATGAAGATATTATAGAAAATCTGGAAACAAGGGAAAAATTAGATAGACTTGATGAAATGTTGAAGAAAATTCCTCCAAAACAAAGAGAAGTTTTTATTCTTAAGAATTATGAACAGATGACCTATGAAGAAATATCTCAGGTTACAGGCAAAAGCATTGGTGGATTAAAATCAAATTATTTCCAGGCAATGAAGAAAATAATGGAAATGGTGAAAAAAGATGAATGAAAAAATATTCAGATATGCTGAAGGAGAAATGACTCCCGAAGAGAAGGCACAATTTGAAAAAGAATTAAAGGCTTCCGAAGTTCTTCAGGCGGAATTAGGAAATTACAAAAATCTTTTAAGTGAAGTTGAAGACTTAAGGTTTGTTGAGACTGATGAAAGGTACTTCAGTAACATAATCCCGGAATTCAGAAACAATCTTGAAAAAAAGAAAAAGAGAAGTTATCATCCGGCTCTTTCTTTTGCAAGCGCAGTGGTTACTGTTATGATTTTATTCTTTATACTTCCAATCAATAATAAAAATATTGATGATTACGTCACTAACATCCCTGATTCAACTATATCGGAATACCTGAATAATTATGGTGACCAGCAGTTGATGAGCAATATCCCGGACGATTATGTGGCAAGTTATGACTCTATTGCTGATGCAGTGCTTTACAGTCAAATTAGAGCAGAACTTGGTACTGACGTGCAAGCTTCAGTTTACAACAATATTGATTATAACTCGCTTGTGGAAACAATTAATCCGCAGGAAGCAGACCAGATTTATGCAGCAATGATAAACAAAAAAATATTTTAAGGGTTTATTAAATGAAAACTAAATTATTCGTACTGTTAATAATAGCAATTTCTTTTTCAACATTTGCCCAGATGGGGCAGCACCGCAGAAGAAATGGGATGGCAAAAATTGAAGAACTTGAAAAAGTAAAACTTATTGAATCTCTTAATATGGATGAACAAACAACGCTTAAATTTTTTGCACGCAGAACAGAACATATGAACAAAATGAAAAAGCTGGTCAGGAAAAGCGATGATTTACTTGACAGGATTTCTGATCTGACGAAAAAGGATGACGAGAAAAATTCTGCTAAACTGAAAAAAATGATTTCTGAATATCTTTCTGGCAGTGAAGCGATGGTTAAAGAAAAAGAAAATTTTATTAACTCTCTTAGTGATATCCTCTCATATGAGCAAATTTCTAAACTATTAGTGTTTGAAAAACGATTTCGTGAAGAATTGAAGGGAATACTTTTCAGGCAAAGGATGAAAAGCAGAAATTAGTCGCTCAAAAAAACACCCCATAATTGAAAATAGTAGTAAAATTGACACAAAAAAGGTTGATTTTATTGATTTACAGAACTATTTTTCACCACAAAATTTCGCGGAAGTGGTGAAATTGGTATACACGCTATCTTGAGGGGGTAGTGCCTTAATTGGCGTACGGGTTCAAGTCCCGTCTTCCGCACCAAGAATTATCCAACCACAAATAAAAAGGAAGATACTAATGAGAAAATTATCAAGCGTATCTTATTGCCTGTTGTTTCTCCTGATTTTTGCCAGCACTCAATTTGCCCAGGATATGAAGCCTGAAGCTGCAAAACTTTATAATTCCGGTAATAAGATGCTAAAATCTGGTAATTATAATGGTGCTGTAGATGATTATAATAAGGCCCTTAATATTGAAAAGGATTTTAGGATATATTATCAAAAAGGAATTGCATTAAAAAATTCACGTAAATTACAAGATGCTAAGGATTCCTTCGAAAATTGTCTTAAAATGAAATCTGATTTTGAAGCAGCATATAATGCTCTTGGTGGAGTTTATTTCTCGATGGGAAATTATGAATTAGCTGCTAAAAATTTTGAGAAAATACTTGAGATCACAAAAAATAATAGCTACAAGGCAAAAGTAAAAGTAAATCTGGCACTTGCCTATACTAAGCTTGGTACATCTGCAATGAATGATGGCAATAGTGCAAAGGCTATTGATTATTTGAAAAAAGCAGTTTCAAATAGCGATTATGATGCAGCCTACCTTGCATTGGCAAAGATTTATAGTGAAGTAGGGAATTACGATGCGTGCTTAAGTGCGGCACAAAACGCCTTAAAGTACAGAAAATCAATTGGTAGTGGCGGACCTTACTATTATATGGGTATTGCATATAAAAATAAGGGCGATGTTTCAAAAGCAAAAGAAATGTTAACTCACGCAAAAAATGACGCTACTTATAGAAAGACAGCCGAATATGAATTGACTGCTTTAAATTAATCTAAAAAAAAAATTGATTGTTTAACCCTCGCTAATTGCGGGGGTTTTTTATTTAAAATATGAAAAATGAAACGTTGATAAATACACTCAAAGACAATAAGAAATTAAATTTATTATTGCTTCCACTTATTAGTTCTGCCGCAGTATTAAGAAAAGGAAAAATTCTACGGAATTTATTGAAACTAGCTAAAATTGAAAACCTGGATGGCATCAAAGTATATGAGGCATTGCTGCAGACATATTTGTTCGCTGGTTTTCCGAGCGCACTAAACTCACTGCAGATTTCAGCAGAATTTTTCCCGCCGAACCATAAATTTAAAAATGTAAAAAATTCTTTTAAAGAAGTTGGTGTAATAAACTGTAAGAAAATTTATGGTAATAAATTTGATAAACTATTAGAAAATGTTTCAGCCTTTTCACCCGAATTATCAGAATGGCTTATAATTGAAGGATATGGGAAGGTCTTTAACAGGAATACTCTTTCATTGAAGTCAAGGGAACTTTGCAACGTTGCCGTACTGGCTTCGTTAAGGTATGAGAGTCAATTATATTCGCATATAAATGGTGCTTTTCGCTTACGTAATTCATTAGATGAAATCCTAACTGTAATTGAACATCTTAAATTAACAGGTGGAAAGACAATTAAAAATTTTGGAGTGAAAGTTCTTGATAGATATATGGTTCAAAAAGGAGTAAAAAAATAATTTTACTCCTTCCCAAAGATTTTAGTTAAAATAATATAGCTGTATTAAATGTAAAAGACTGCAGATTATCTTCCGAATTTTTCTTCCCGAGTAAATTCAGAATCATAACTCTTCCGCTTAAATCAATATCAATCCCTTGTATTAAATTTATGTCAACACCAACGCCAATACCTCCACCCATCCTGGATTTTGATGATAATTCTGTTGGACCGTTAGGGAGGGGTGATGAGCTATACCCAGCAGGAGGGTTTGTTACCTCATATTTCCCGAAATAATTATAGGCAAGATCAAGTGCTATATATGGGCTAACTCTTCCAGCCGAAATAGTAAATTGTCCTCCAAGTCCAAGAGAATATATGCTTTGTGACGTTTCTGTACCATCATCGTTTCCCTTTAGGGAAGTATAATTAAACGAAATTATCGGAGTGATGGGAGAAATAGGAACTTGGAATTTCACTAGCATACCGGCGTGAAATTCTGTTGCAAAACCTGCACCGCCAGTACTTATTTCACTTGTATAAGCATCAGATCCCTGTAAACTGGTTGTACCAACACTTAATCCCCAAAATGTTGATTGAGCAAATGAATTACTAGCAAGAAAGAAAATGCCCAATAACAATATTATTAGTGTTCTTTTCATAATGCCAAATGAATTAAAAATTAGTATAGTTCTATATGCATTTATTTTGGTAAAAATACAAGTGTGTGGGGCGGGAACTGGATATATTTAATATTTATCTTTAAGTAAAGGGATATATAATATTAAGAGACTTGATTTTATAAAGGTCAAAATCCTATATTTAATTCAAAATTATTCTGATTTTTTATCTGAAAAATTTTTTTGTAGTGACCTTGTATGTTATTGTTCTGATACGATAGTATAAAAAATATTCGTTTTTATAACATTGAGATGTAAATGAAAAAAGCCCTTTCCCTCATTTTTTTCTTAATCCCATTATTCTCATTTATTGGTTTAGCTCAGAATGTATCAGGAATTTACTCTAATGCAATGGACGCTTACCATTCTGCTGATTATTCGCGTGCTCATGATCTATTTGAAAAAGTTTTATCCGGACCTTCTATTCCGGACGAACTTTATGCAACAGCCAAATATTATTCAGCTGATGCATTGTTGAATCTTGGTCAAAAAAATGCCGCAGCTACCGGATTTGAATACCTTATTAAAAACTTTAAATGGTCAGCTTTCAGAGACAAAGCACTATATAAAATAGGAATGATTTATTATGCTCAGGAAGATTATTCTACGTGCAGATATTATCTTACTCAGCTGCTGGATGAATATCCTGAAAGTGAATATGATGGATCAGCACTTTACTGGATTGGTGAGTCGTTTTCAAAAGAAAAAAGATTTAATGACGCAATATCATTTCTTAAGCAGGCAATAAATAGTCCAAAGAATAACAAATTTGTTGATTATTCTATTTATACACTCGCCAATACCTATGAAAAAGTCGGTGATTATAAAAATGCTGTAAAATATTATGACCAGCTTTTGTCATTTCACCGTGACAGCAAACTGGTTACAGCAGCTCAAATACGAATAGGAATATCATATTTCAAATTGAAAGATTATCAGTCATCTATTTTGGAATTAAATAACCCAATGGTGACATCTCTGCCGGATGATCAGTATGCAGAAAGTCTGTATTTGCTGGCAAATTCTTATTATCGTGTGAGTGATTACACAAATGCCGAGAAAACTTATCAAACCGTAATAAAAGATTTCCCAGGTTCACCCGTTATTCGTGAAGTTAAATACGGTCTCGCTTGGAGCTATTTCCAGCAAAAAAAATATGACAAATCATATAACCTGTTTAATTCAATTTCGGAAGGTAGAGACAGTATAGCAATCAAATCATTTTACTGGAAGGCAGAATCAAAAAGATATGCTGGGCAGGAAGCCGATGCGTTTAATATTTATAAAGAATTTTTGCTCAAATTTCCTAACAGTGATTTAAGTTACGGCATTCAATACCAGTTGGGACTAGGATATTTTAAGGATAAAAAATATGACTTATCTCTAGAATTTCTTACAACTGCCTTGCAGGCATCAGATCAGGATATAAAGGCAAAAGCATTAACCCTGATTGCAGAAATGAATCTTGAAATGAAAAATTATGATTCTGCAATTGAGAAATTCCGGGTTGTCTTAAACCTGAATGATATTTCTGAAAATCTCAAAAAAAGGGCTTTACTTGGCCTGGGATCTGCTTCTTTCTATTCACAAAAATATGATGATGCAATTTCATATCTGGCTAAATTAAAGGATGAAGATCCCGATTTTGAAACTGCCAAAACTAATTTCTTTCTTGCAGAAAGTTATTTCAGTAATTCTAATTATAATGAAGCATTAAAGTTTTACAATAGAGTTTCCGGTGATGATAAAGAATTAAACGCTGAGGCGCTTTACGGCAGAGCATATTGTTATTATAACCTTGGCGATTACCAGAATGCTGCGGATAAATTTTCTAATTTCCTGAAAAATTATCCAAATAACTCCCGCTCAGTAGATTCAAGATTGAGACTTGCAGATAGTTATTACGGGATGAAAAATTATTCATCATCGAGCAGGGTTTTCAAAGATTTACTCAGTTTTGATAAATCATCATTGAAAAATCCCGATACTTATTATCAATATGCTCAGACGCTTTATAAATCGGGAGAAACCAGGGAAGCAATTTCTGAATTCAATAACTTACAAAGAAAATTTCCACGCTCAAATTATGCTGATAAGTCTTTATACATAATTGGATGGATCTATTTTCAGCAGAACAATTTTGACCAGGCTATCAGGAGTTATGAAAATGTTCTCGAGAAATATCCGAATTCAAACCTTGGACCGACTATATATTATTCAATAGGCGATTGTTATTTTAACCAAGGGAAATATGATTCTGCAATTGTAAGTTATCAAACAGTACTTGTCGATTATCCAACTTCTTCTCACGTGTTCGATGCGGTTAACGGAATTCAATATAGTTACATCGCAAAGAACAAACCGGAAAAAGCTATTGACCTGATTGATCAGTTTGTTCAACAGAATCCCGGATTAAGTTTTGCCGACCAGATTTATTTTAAGAAGGGTGGGATTTATTATGGTTTGCATGAATATGAAAAATCAGAAAAAAGTTATAAAGATTTTATAACTAAGTTTCCGGAAAGTAAGCAAATACCTGATGCTTATTACTGGATAGGCAAGAGTGCAGAGAATTTAAAACAGAATGATGAAGCTATCTTTAATTTTAACAGAATATTTGAAAATTATCCAACGAGTGAATTTGCTGGTGCATCTGTAATTGAGATGGGAAATATTTATAATGAGCTTAAAAGATACGATGAAGGAATCCAAATTCTGGACAGAGCGCTTGACAAACTTTCAGGTTCTCAAAGATTACCTGAAATAGAATTCCTGAAAGGTGTTACATATTCCAACAAGAATGATGTTACAAATGCTTACGATACTTTTAACCAGGTGTTAACAAATTATCCGTCATCCATTTTTGCTGACAAAGCAAAATTCGAACTTGGATTAATTGAACTTGCTGCCAAGAGATATGAGAACGCAACACAGTATTTCCAGGATTTGGCTAATAAAAGAACAGATGACCTTGGTGCAAAAGCTCAGTATTATCTTGGTGAAGTTTATTTTGATCAGGACAAAATTACAGATGCTATTAGTGCCTTTGTAAGAGTCAGAACTGTATTCCCAGCTTATGATGAGTGGCTGACCAGAGCATTTTTAAAGCTGGGCGACAGTTATCTAAAACTCAAAGACCCACGGCAGGCAAAGGAAATGTATAGAACGGTGTTATCAAAACACAAGGGAGACGAATTTGGTAAGGAAGCCGCTTCAAAATTGAGGAAAGTTAAATGATAAAAACCAAACTATTTATAATCTTGTTGTTTTGTTCAACTGCAATTTTCCCGCAGGGTAGTGAAAAGAAAAACCCAAATGTGGAATTACCGGATTTTGTGATTACCGGCAAGGATGTTGTCTCACTTCAAAAAGCCAGGAAACTTAGCCCGGATTTTATTTCAACTATTTCTGAGCAATTTATTAAACCTGTTTTTTCGCCCGAAGATCTATCGGTAAAAGATATTCCGAATCCTATTCAGAATCAGTTAAGTCTAACTGACTCGCAGAAAGTTTATGGAACCCGTGTTAGTGTATTAACTGGAATTTATACTTCACCATCGGGAGACATTTCTTTTGCCCAGCCATTTTCAAGCGGAATTTTTATGATGGGGATAGATGGTGAAAATCATCGCGCTTATATTGACAATAGCGAATGGTATAGAATTAATGCAAAGAGCAATTTATCATTTTACCTGCCAAATAAATCTTCTATGCAAGGAACAGAAATCAATTTTAACGGAAATTATGGGATATCGGCATATAGATTTTATTCATCTAATAACCCGACTTTGAAACGGACAAAATATGGCGGTAAATTTTCTGCTGAAATTAAGAACCTTGTAAAAAGACAATTTAATTTTGCTTTAAAAGCATCAGACAGATACACGTTCCTGAATAAAGAAAACTTTTCTGAAAATATGCTCAGAATAGACGGATATTTGGCTGGGGATTTTTCTTATTTCAAACTTGGATCAAAATTTAATTATACAGGCCAGTTTATTACTAACAATCTGGTTAATAATGGAAGTTTCAATTTTTATTCTGCACTGCCATTTATTCAGGCAGATCTTAATAATAATCTGAAAATTGCAGCCGGTATTAATTATTCCAAATCAGGCAGTAACGATTATCTAGCTCCTTATGTTTCAGCTGGAATTAAGTTAAATGATTTCGTTTCATTTTTTACAGAATATAGGCCTGGGGGAAAGTTTTACGGATTAGGAGGTTTTCTTGAAGAAAACAGATATTTCAATCCACAAAACCTGATTTGTGCGTTTGTAAAAAATACTGTAGATCTGAATGCTGTATTAAAGTATCAGTATTTTACGTATTTTGAAATTGACGCCGGGATAAAATATGTAAAATCGGATAATATGCCATATTTTGTAAATTCAATTACATCTGGTCAATTTGATGTTAATTTTTCACCGGCAAGGGAATATAACTTTTATACAAACATTCTTTTCCATCTTGGACCAGGTGGTGAATTTTATGGTTCTGCAGAATATAATGATGTGAAAAATCTGAACGGGAATGTAATTCCTTATCAACCAAAAATAAAAGCTTCAATCTCATACGGATATAATTTTGACTTTGGATTATACACCGAGCCGAAAATTTATTTTAATTCTGAAACATATGCTGATGCGGATAATAGTGTAAAGATCGATCGTTTTATTAATCTGGCAATTAAGTTTGGCTATAAATTTGTTCCTAATTTTTCACTCAATGCAGAGATATCAAATATACTTGATAGGAAAAATGTTCAGTGGAATGGCTACAGGGAAGCGCCACTTGATTTAATGGCGGGATTCACTTATAAATGGTAAAACATTTTTTTATAAATGACTAAAGCAGAATTAATAAGAAAAATTGCTAAGAGAGCAGGCGTACCTGATTCGGAAGCGAAGGTTTTCTTTGAAATCTTTTTAAAGAAATCATCTGAACTACTAGCTCCCGGACAGGCGGTACTCTTAAAAGGCTTTGGTCATTTCCAGTTTAAAAAGGGCAAAATACGAACCGAAGCTTCCCAAAGCGGTCAGGCCGGAAGAGAATCAATTTTTGTTGACTTAATGGCATATTATCCAGCCCGTCAATTAGAAGGAGAAATTTCTGATAATCTTATATTTAATATTCCCTCGCTTCAATTTGAAAATTTCAATTCCATTGATTCATTTTTTAGCCTGAGTTTTGGTAAACCTGTTATTCCCCTTAAAGGAGTAAAAGTCAATGAGATTTTTATTCCACTAACCGGTTTAGAGCTAAGAAATCTAATTGAGGCTAAAGTTGATAAGCTCGTTAAAGAACTGGAAATTATTAAAGAATATACAAAAGGAAGTGAAGTCCTTATAATTGATCCTGAATCGGTAAAATCACACCAATTGGAATTTAACTGGGGTGAAATACCGTCCGGCGATATTTCAGGCAGCAGAAAATCTTATAAAAAAACGGATGGAAAAGTTGATAAAGTTGAAGGCTCAGATATATCATGGGATTTTGGGGCAGATATTTCCAAACAAATTGAAGAAGATTCAATATTGGATGTTGATAAAACAGATGAGCATTTAATCTCTGAAGAAAATGATGAAGACGATGTAAGTTGGGATTTTGGCGCATCCACTATTGATGGACCTGTTGAGCTAAGTGAGGACGAAAATTTGATTTTTATGAAACCTGCTGAGAATCAAGACAAAAAAATTACAGAAAGATTTGAAAAAATTGAACCTGATGAGGATGAAGAACACTTTGAGAGAGTAATGCCAATTTCTTCCGGATTACTGGATGGAAACGAAACTGTGGAAGAAGAAAATCTTCACTGGGATACTGCTCAAGAAAACAAAGCTGAATATGATAAGTTTGAACCGGAAAGTAAAATTACTCTGGATGAGGACGAAGAAAAACCCGAGTTAAATGAAACTGATAAAACAGTGCAATTCAATGATGATTTTGAAAAACTTGATTCTGAAGAAAATATTGTTGAAGATGAAGTAGAAGTAAATGAAGAAAGTAATGAATCGATTGATATAGAAAGTGTACAAAAAGAACCGGATGAATCTGAACCGGAAGAACCTGAATTGAATACATTTAGTGCAAGCACTATAATTGAAAAAAGAAAGGAAAGAGAAGCATATTATTCTCGTAGGGGGACTTCACCAATCTTTATAATTGCGCTAGTTATAATTATAGCAGTGGGTGTCACTGTTTATCTTTTTTTGCGCAGCACATTCTCGTCTAAAGAAATACCAGGGAAAGAATCATCAGCAAATATTGCTAAAGTGGAGCCGGAAATTATAGAAAGAAATTTCAAAATACCTGTTACATATCCCTATAATAAAGTAGAAAATGGAACAAAACCTGCTATAAGCAGTATTACTCCTAAACTGCAGAATCAGGTAAAAACTAACAATACTAGAAAACCTGTAAATAATAATTCTGTACCACCCGGGAAAACAGCGGATAAAAATAAATCGGAGAATCAAAAGATTAAGGATTCTAATTTAATAGAAAAAACAAAATCTAAAGTGGATCCGGGTAATCCATCAACATTTACATTTGAAAATCTCCCTCTTCCGGCAGATTCTACGAAAGTGGGCAATAATGTATCCTCTGACCGGGGGAGTTTTACAGTACAGGTTTCATCCTGGAAATCCAGAACTATAGCACTTGAGCAACTTGCAAAATTCATATCAAAAGGCTACGATGCTTTTATTGAAAAAGCCAATATACCCGAGAAGGGAACCTGGTACAGAGTAAAAGTAAGAAATTTTAAAACACAAAAAGAAGCTGAAGACTTCCTGAAATCAAACCAACATTAAAACTTTAATTTCCTTAAAGGTAAGAAATGAATTTATTCTCAATTTTTCTTAAGGGCGGATTTATTATGTGGCCCATTCTTCTTTGTTCAATTATTGGGCTGGCTATAATTATTGACAGATACATTGTTTTGCGTAATTCAAAAATTAATGTTCCTGCTTTCATGGTAAGAGTAAGAGGGCTGCTGAAGAAAAAAGATATTTCGGGTGCGATTAGCTATTGTATGGAGGATAAATCTCCCGTTGCTAATATCATCAGGAAAGGTTTAAAAAAATATAACCTTGGTCATGAAAGAGTGAAAGAGGGAATTGAAAATGCTGGTACACAGGAAATTAGTAAACTTGAAAAGGGATTGCCCTTTCTAGCAACTATTGCAGGTATAGCACCTTTGTTGGGCTTCCTGGGAACAGTTACAGGAATGATCTCAGCATTTATGACAATTCAGGATCTTGCCGGTGCTGCAAACCCAAGTGATCTTGCCGGCGGAATTTGGGAGGCATTAATTACAACTGCGTTTGGTTTAATGGTAGGTATACCTGCTTTAGCGTTTTATAATCATTTTGTACACAAAGTAAAAAAGCTCGTCGGTGATATTGAAACTGTTGCAAACGATGTAATTGACGTAATCCAGGATACATCTGATAGTTCATCAAATTCAGACGATGAAGTAGAAATTGATATTTAGGACAGCATAAATGAAATTTAAAACTTCAAACGAACCTTTAGCAGCATTCAGCTATTCATCTTTAACAGATATAGTGATGTTGTTATTAATATTCTTTTTGCTTACATCTCAATTTGTTATTCAAACGGGAGTAAAGGTAAAATTGCCCGGTTCCAAAACTAATGAGAAATCCGCTCCATCTTCACTTATAGTTACTGTAACGGCAGGAGGAGCTGTTTATGTAGGGCAGGAACAGGTTGGAATTGAGCAACTGGCAGCAAAGCTAAGTGTTGTAAAAAATAATCAACCTGAGAACAACCTTATAATACGCGCTGATAAAACAGTTGCGGTAGATCTTATCATAAAAGTTATTGATGCTGCTAAAACAAGTGGAATTGATAAGTTCACCATTCAAACTCAAAAAGAAAAACTTTGATCCAATCTGCCTGAAAAAGATTAGTTAAAATGAATTTCAATTATAAATCAATAAAAAAGATTTCAGTTTCAGCATCAGTAATATTCCACGTTATTCTCTTCGTTGTTCTCTTCTTTTATAATTTTACAATTGAGTATCCCTCAACAGAATATGTTGAACTTTCCTTTGGTACATCGGGCAAACAGGGCTCTTCCGGTAATATTGGATCTCAGGTAAACCAGGTTGAAGAACTTTCTAAGAAGGAAGATAAGAAAGAGACTAAGGATAAAAGTAAAATTGTAAAAGAGGTTAAATTACCGGAATCCAAAAACACCTCAGATGAAAACATAATAAAACCTGCTGATAAGGATAAGAAGAAGACTGAAACCTCAATAGAAGAAAGCAAGTTAAAAACTAATTCTAAAGTAACAGCCGTTGGCAAAGGGAACAAAGCCAAAGGTAGTGGAAGTTTTGGTTATGATATTGATTGGGGCGGACAGGGACAAAGGAAAATTTATAGTTTTACTTTGCCGGAATATCCGGCAGGGGTTGATAAAGAAATTGATATCAGGCTTAGGTTTACTATTCTACCAGATGGAACCGTCGGAAATATCTTCCCATTAATAAAAGCTGATACCCGGCTTGAAAATGCAGCTATAAATTCATTAAGGCAGTGGAGATTTGAAGGTCTGAACCCATCACAAAAACAGGTTGAACAGGTAGCAGTTATTGTGTTCCCTTATCGGCTGAAGTAGACTCTTCCTTGTAATAAAACCTGTAAAAGAAATATTCTGCAATTGTTAGTATTGATAGTGAAAATGCATCTCGGTTGAATTCCTTTCCAAAACCCTGGGGTGTTAAAATCAATTTTGCTATTATTCCAGTAACAGACCAACCAACCGCAAATAAAACACCAATTAGTGCAAGATTTATATATCCGCTTGAGAGATTTTCATCTTGCCATTTTTTTGTAAAAATAATTAGTGCAAAAATTATATGAATGAAGAAAATAACTGCAGATATCATTTTATTGAGATGTCTTTTTATTTTGAATCATCATACCTAACAATCCACCAACTATTCCGAAAATCGCATCAATAAATAGATTGCTGAACAGAATTGCAATTGTATATAAAAGAGAAAATCCGGTTGCTTTTATTTGCTGTGCCATAGTTTTCAAAAGGGAAAAAGTTTGATCCCATATATCACCCAGATTTAAATTTCTCATCGCAATTTCTGTTTGTGGTAAACTTTCAACAAAATCATTTGAATGAGCAATTAATGTTATTAAAACATCAAACGCAGTAGAAAATAATGCTGCAAATATTCCGGTCATCAGTCCAAAAACCAGTGCAGTTTTGGAAGATATCGGAGGCTCCGCCTTGTTGATTCTTTGTTCAAGAATCAATGCAAACCACGCTGCTGCTGGTATAACAATACAACAGCCAATGGTTTTGATACCGGGGATGGTAGAAATTACAGCTGCTGCAAAACCACAAACAAGAGGAGGAAGAAATTTATTAGAATTCATTTATCTCGTTTAATTCCTTAAATAAAAAATTTTCAATTGAAGCTAAAATATAAACAATTGCGACAGAACCGAAAAGTATTCCTGTAGAAAATGCCAACCATTTAGTATAATAATAAACTCCTACGGTATATAGGATAACATCGAGAGCCATCGGGATACAAGAAATAAAAAAATATTTTAAGGGAATATTTATTCTTCTGACAAAGAATATTAATCCTGCTACACTAAAAAGTGCACCAATGTAAATCCCGGAACATCTTGCACAAACAAGTAAATGCAAATTATTAATTTCAAAAGTTTTATAATCAATTTGGTGGCAGACACCGGAGTAAATTTGTTTCAAAAATGGATAAAGAACTATCGTGCTATTACCAGGGAAGAAAGCATTAAAGGAGAATCCGGCACACCAGAGTAATAAAAAAGAAAAAACAATTATCCTGAACAATCTGAAGTGAACTGAAAAAACTTTGGGGATTTGTCTTAATGCTCCTGTCATTTCAGGTCTTTTTAAAAATCATTATCTCATTTTTAACAAGAACATAAAGTTTGTTGCCTGCAATCAGGCTGCTGACAAAAACATTTCTGGGGGATCCTATCAAAACAACTTTTTGAAGTTCAGGCATCCGGGATGGTAATTGAGCTGAATAAATATTTTGCAGACTATTAGTTACAAAATTATTCCCTACAATGTTAAGATTAATAAAATTTTCATCAAGATTTAGAATCTTAATTCCGCTGCCAAACTGGTCAAAAATTAAAAGTCTGCGGTCATCAAGCACGTAAATATTATTTGCTGAAGAAACAGCGAGTTTTTTAGGATTTGTTAGCGAAAATGCTCCGGCATCAAATCCCCCGAAGTCTTGTACATATTGTCCAAAAAGGTTGAACTTTACAACTCTCTTATTTTCAGAATCAAGAATATAAAGATCACCCTGGTTCGAGGTAGCACAACTCAGCGGATAGCCGAACCGCTCAGCGGAATTTTCATTATTTCTTGTAAATAATTGTGAAATATAATTCAGGTCTTTATCAAATCTCTCAATTCTGTTATTATTTTTATCGCAGACATAAACGTTGAGTGGTGTGGCAAAAACATCCGAAGGAAAGTCAAAAATAGATTCCGTCCAGCCATATCCGCCTGCATCTTTTAAAATATTACCAAGAGTATCAAGTTTAGTGACTTCATCAGAACCTGTATCAGTTACATAGAAAAAGCCCGAAGAGGAAAGAGAAAACCCTGAGGCATTTCTGAAATTGTCAATAGATCCCTGGTAGACAAACTGTTGGGGAAAAATATTAAACGTTAAAATCAGGCTTAAAATTACAGAGGATCGAAATTTCATAAAACTCTTAAATTGAAATAAAATCATATAGAATATAGTGAAAGAATTTAATTTTAGGTAATAAAAGCATATTTTATATCTGAAAACTTTGAAATTTAAGAATTCATCAGTAATTTTACATCCAGAAAAAATTGTCCCGTGGTGTAACTGGCAACACGTCGCACTCTGGATGCGAAGAGTTCAGGTTCGACCCCTGACGGGACAACAAAAGGATGATGGGAAATGTAAGATGGCTGATGTAATTTACATTTAACGTCATCCTTTTTATTTTGTATATAGGCGCGTTCGTCTAGTGGCTTAGGACGCCGCCCTCTCAAGGCGGAGATCACGGGTTCGAATCCCGTACGCGCTACTACATTTTCTATTCAGTATTTACCTTCCAAATAATAGATTAAAATTAATTATATTAAGAAATAATAAATGCAAATTGCAAAATGAAACGATTTGAAAAACATATTTTTATCTGTGAAAATAAGAGACCGGACGGCCATCCGAGAGGATGCTGCCTGGATAAAGGTAGTGCCGATGTTAGGGCTCTTTTCAAAAAAAGGTTGAAAGAGTTGGGATTAAAAGCGGAAGTAAGGGCAAATGCAGCGGGTTGTCTCGATGCATGTGAATTTGGTGTAACAGTTCTTGTGTATCCGGAGCAGATTTGGTATGGCGGAGTAAATATAGATGATGTCGAAGAAATAATTCAAAGTCATATTATAAATGATATTCCGGTAAAAAGATTAATGATTCAGGATAAGAGATTTAACAGAGATGACGTTAAAAGCTGAAAAGACATATGCTAAAAATATATTTGATCTTTTAAAAAGAGAGTATCCCGATGTAGGTTGTGCTCTTGATTACAAAGACCCTTTCCAATTATTAATCTCAACTATTTTATCTGCTCAGTGCACGGATGAAAGAGTAAACATTGTTACGAAGGATCTGTATAAAAAATATAAAAAACCGGGGGACTTTCTAAAAGTTTCAAATGCAGAACTTGAAAAAGATATTTATTCAACAGGATTTTACAGGCAAAAGACTAAAAGCATAAAGAAATGTTGTGAAATATTAGTTAACGATTATAAGGGAAAAGTCCCGTCGGATTTTGAGGCTTTAACAAAACTTCCCGGTGTTGGAAGGAAAACAGCTTCTGTTGTTGCGGGTAATGGATTTGGAATTCCGGCTATTGCAGTTGATACTCATGTAAAAAGACTTTCAAATTTGCTGGGATTTATTAAATCAAACGACCCTGAAAAAATAGAATTTAAATTACGGGAACTATTGCCTGAAGATGACTGGATAAATTCTTCTCATTACCTGGCAACACACGGACGAAATATTTGTATTGCAAATCGTCCTAAATGTTTACAATGTGTACTAGCTAATATTTGCCCATCTTTTAATCCGGTGCAAAAATAATTTTTAATAATATATGGTAGAATAATTATGAGTGATATAACAAGAGACAGAGAACAATGCCTTGCGATATTAAAAGAATATACAAAAAGTGACAGTCTGCAAAAACATGCCTTTGCAGTTGAAACTTGTGTACGTGCTTATGCTGAAAAATTTAATGAGGATGTCCAATATTGGGGTAACGTAGCTTTACTCCATGACTTTGATTATGAAATGTTTCCTACCGAAGAAGAACATCCATTTAAAGGTTCTGAAATTCTGAAAGAGAAAGGATTTGATGAAGAATTCAGGAATTCAATTTTATCACATGCTAATTATTCTGGTGTTCCAAGAAATAACACGTTGCGAAAAGTTTTATTTGCTTGTGATGAACTTGCCGGATTTATTACGGCGGTGACATATGTTCGTCCGAGTAAGACAATTGATGAGGTTGCTGTAAAATCTGTAAAGAAAAAATTAAAAGACAAAGCATTTGCCCGGTCAGTTAGCAGGGAGGATATTTCTAACGGTGCCGAAGAACTTGGAATTCCTTTAGATGAACATATTCAGTTTTGTATTAATGCAATGAAGAATAATAAAGAAATATTGGGATTGTAAATGGTTGGACATACAGTAGAAAATTTTAAATTACCAGATCAGAATGGACAAAATTTTGATCTGTATGAAAATCTTGATAAAAATATTTTATTAATTTTTTATCCTAAAGACAATTCCCGAGTTTGCACCAGGCAATTAGATAGTTATCAGAAAAACATAGAGCTGTTTGAGAATAAAAATATTAGAATAATTGGAATAAATATTGACAATTTAGATTCGCACAAGAATTATTGCGAAGAAATCGGGATCGGGTTTCCTTTATTAGTGGATGAAAATAA
>Ga0210095_1000216_pt1 | contig 16980 bp, 16 predicted proteins | sample China_Galinas_PW_FD_184861 | JGI IMG/M metagenome (GOLD analysis project Ga0210095, IMG submission 184861) | Wetland microbial communities from San Francisco Bay, California, USA, that impact long-term carbon sequestration - China_Galinas_PWA_D1... | ecosystem: Environmental > Aquatic > Marine >...
CCGACGTGAAAAGGGTCTTCACCGCGCCGGCCGGCTCGCTCGGAGTGGCGCTCGCCAACCCGCTGCTCACGCCGGTGCTCGGGCCGCGCTCGGTGATGCTGCTGGAGGAACCGGAGCACATGACCCGCCGGCGCATGATGCTGCCGCCGTTCCACGGCAGGCGGATGGAGGCCGACGCGGAGACGATGGCCGCGGCGGCGCGCGAGATCGTGCGCTCCTGGCCGGTCGGCGAGCCGTTCGAGCTGTGGCCGCAGATGCAGGCGATCACCCAGGAGGTGATCATGCGCTCGGTCTTCGGCGCCGACGAAGCGCAGCGGCTGGGCGAGCTGCGGACGCTGCTGCACCGGCTGACCGCGGCGCTCAACGACCCGGGGCGGCTGCGCACGGCGGCGGCGCTCGGGCCGCGCTGGCTGGCCCGCGACGGCGGCTTCCGGGCGGCGATGGCGCCGGTCGAGGCGGCGCTGCTGGAGGAGGTCGACCGGCGCCGCCGGGCGGGCGAGGACGGCCGCAGGGACATCGTCTCGATCCTGATCGACGCCCGCCACGAGGACGGCTCGCCGCTCGACGAGCGCGAGCTGCGCGACGAACTGATGACGCTGCTGACCGACGGCCCGACCTCCTCCTCGCTGGCCTGGGTGTTCGAGCGGCTGCTGCGCCACCCGGAGAAGCTGCGCCGCCTGCAGGAGGAGGTCCGCGCGGGCGAGGACCAGGCCTACCTGGACGCCGTGGTCAAGGAGACGCTGCGCCTCTGCCCGCCGGTGCCGGTGGTCGTGCGCAGGCTGCTCGAGCCGCTGGAGCTGGGCGGCCACGCGCTGCCGGCCGGGACCGTCGTCGCGCCCTGCGTCTACCTGATCCACCGCAACGAGGAGATCTACCCGAACCCGCGCCACTTCCTGCCCGAGCGCTTCCTCGAGCGGCCGCCCGGGACCTACACCTGGATCCCCTTCGGCGGCGGCACGCGGCGCTGCCTCGCCGCCAGCTACGCGGAGCTGGAGATGAAGCGGGTGCTGCGCACGGTGCTCGGCGAGGTCGAGCTGCGACCGGCCGATGAGGACTCCGAGCACGCGCGCCGCAGCGCGATCTCCTTCAGCCCCGACAGGCGCGCCCGCGTGATCGCCGAACCGCGCGCCCCCGTCCCCGTCCCGGTCCCCGAGGAGGACGAGCCATGGCGGCCGAGTCCGATCTACTCGTAGTCGGGGCGGGCGCCAAGGCCGCCGGGCTGGCGGCGAAGGTGCACTCCCTGAACACGCTCGGGCTCGGCCCGATCGCGCTGACGACGGTCGAGGCGACCGAGGTCGCGGCCTCCTGGAAGGGGCTCAACGGGATGACCTCGGGCGAGGAGCCGCTGGCGGTGACGCCGATCAAGGACATCGGCTTCCCCTACCAGAGCTGGCGCGAGTTCGGCGAGGCGGGCGAGGCGATCGACGACGCGGTGATGCAGTTCACCTGGCAGCGTTTCATGGTCGCGCGGCGCCGCTACGCGCGCTGGATCGACGCCGGCGCGCCCTCGGTGCGCCACCGCGACTACGGCGAGTACCTGGCCTGGGTGCTGGAGCGCGCCGGAGAGGGGGTCGCGCACGTCGCCGGACGGGTCGCCCGGGTCGAGCTGGCGGACGGCGAGCGCTGGGCGGTCGAGATCGAGGGGCCCGGCGGGCGCTCGCGGCACACGGCGGGCGCGCTGGTGCTCACCGGGCCGGGCGTGCACCGCGAGTTCCCGCACGAGCCGGAGATCGCCAACCGCGTCTTCCACTGCGACAGCCGGCGCGAGGAGTTCGCCGAGCTGCCCGAGGAGAGCGCCTGCGACGTGGCGATCGTCGGCGGCGGCGAGAGCGCGCTCTCCTGCATGATGTTCCTGCGCGGCTTCCGCCCCCAGTCGCGCTTCACGATCTACACGCCGATGGTGCCGATCAGCCGCGGCGAGAGCTTCCTCGAGAACCGCGTCTTCTCCAACCCCGACGAGATCGAGTGGGAGGCGCTCGACCGGACCACGCGGCGCGACTTCGTCAAGCACTCCGACCGCGGCGTCTTCGACCCGCCGAGCCTGGCGAAGGTCGCCTACGACGACCGCTGCCGCTTCGAGATCGGCCGGGTGAGCGAGGTCTTCGCGGCGCGCGGCGGCGCCGGCGTGCGCCTGCGCCACCACTCGCCGCACGGCGAGGCGGCCCCCGAGCACGACTTCGTCGTCAACTGCACCGGCTTCGACCTGCTGGCGCAGCTGCGCGGGCTGTTCCCGGCGGAGACGCGGGCGGAGATCGAGCGGCGGGTGGGGCCGCTCTGGGACGCCCCGGCCGGCAGCGAGACGCCGATCGGCCGCCACCTGGAGCTGCGCGGGATGGCGCCGCGCCTGCACATCCCCGGACTCGCCGGGCTCAGCCAGGGGCCGGGCTTCGCCAACCTCGGCGCGCTCGGTCTGCTGGCCAACCGGGTGCTCGAGCCGCTGCTGACCGAACGCGGCCAGACCGAGCGCTTCGTTCGGGCTTCGGCAACTACTTGACAAGTTTTTGTCCATCTCATAGGGTCGAGGCAATGGGAGACGGGCGAACGGCGGGCAGGGGCACGTACGCGGCGGTCGCCGTCATGGCGATCGCCGCGCTGCTCGCCGCGCTGCTGGCGGCCGGCTGCGGCGGCGGCGGCTCCTCCGCGGAAGTCAGCTTCACCGGCACCGCCTATCCCAACGGCGACGCGGCCAACACCCGCGACGCGAAGGGTCAGGTCAAGGCGGCGAACGTCGCCGACCTGCAGCAGGCCTGGACGCTGCCGCTGACCGCGCAGAGCAGCTTCGGCGCCTACGCCTCCACGCCGGCGGTCAGCAAGGGGGTCCTCTACTCGCAGGACCTGGAGTCCAACGTGCAGGCGATCGACCTCCAGAGCGGCGACGTGCTGTGGACGAAGAACTACGAATTCGCCGACCAGGGCCCGAACGGCGTCGTCGCCGCGGGCGGCCGCGTATTCGGCGGCACCGCGACCTCCGCCTTCGCGCTCGACCAGGAAACCGGCAAGCAGCTCTGGTCGGTGCAGCTGACGCGCAACGAACAGGAAGGCATCGACATGGCGCCCGGCTACGCGAACGGGATGGTCTTCGTCTCGACCGTCCCCTGGAACGCCGCCTCCTACTACGAAGGCGGCGGCGTCGGCACGCTGTGGGCGCTCGACGCGAAGACCGGCAAGAAGCTGTGGCACTTCGACACCGTGCCGAAAAGCCTCTGGGGCAAGCCCAAGGTCAACGCCGGCGGCGGCGTCTGGTACACGCCGGCCTTCGACGGCAGGGGGTCGATGTACTTCGGCGTCGGCAACCCGGCGCCGTTCCCCGGCGCGCCCGGCGAACCCTGGGGCGCGAGCCGACCCGGCCCCGACCTCTACACCGACTCGATCGTCAAGATGGACGCGAAGACCGGGAAGATGGACTGGCACTTCCAGCTGACCCCGCACGACCTCTACGACTGGGACCTGCAGGGGCCGCCGATCCTGATGACGGTGGGCGGCCGGGAACTGGTCGTCGCCGCCGGCAAGTCGGGCTTCGTGGTCGCGCTCGACGCGAAGAGCGGCAAGCCGGTCTGGAAGCGCGCGGTCGGCAAGCACAACGGCCACGACGAAGACGGGGCGCTGGCGATGCGCGGTGAAACCTCGAAGCTGAAGCCGCCCTTCGAAGTCTATCCCGGCACCCTGGGAGGCGTGATCGCGCCGATGTCGACCGACGGCTCGCGCGTCTTCGTCCCCGTGGTCAACCACCCGGTCTCGGTCGACGCCGCGGGCGAGAAAATCGAAGAAACGAGCCCCGAAAACGCGGGCGAGATCGTGGCGCTGGACGTGAAGGACGGCTCGGTCGCCTGGAAGCACGAATTCCCCACTGCGCCCGCCTTCGGCGCGACGACGGTGAGCAACGACGTCGTCTTCGCCACCACCTTCGACGGCAAGGTGTGGGCGTACGACACGCAGAGCGGCAAACAGCTCTGGCAGGAACAGCTCCCCGCCGGCAGCAACGCCGGCGTGACGATCTCCGGCGAAACCGTGGTCGCCCCGGCCGGCCTCGCCTCCGCCGAAGGGCAGACGCCGGAAATCGTCGCCTACCGCCTCGGCGGCTGACCCCCCGCCCCGCCGGACGCCGTAGAGCTTTTCACCGCATAGCGGTGATCGCGGCTGAGCGGCGCGGCTGAGCGGCGCGGAGGCCGTGGCGCTGATGGCCGCGCTGGTCGTCGCCGCCGCCTGAGGCGACGAAACGCAAACCCGACATCTTGGGTCGGTACGGTCCGATGGGTTCCGTGCTGATCGGCCGCTATGTTCTGCGGGTGGGCGACCCGGCGGGCGCCGCGGTCGAGGCCGCCGGGGACGGCGTCGAGGGCGACGCCGCCGCGCTGGCGAGCGCGCTGGAGGCGCCGGCCGAGGAGGGCGCCCGGACGGTCGGCGAAGTCGCCGCGGGCGCGGTCGACGACGCGTCCGCCGTCACCGCGAAGACCGAACGCGCGATCGCCCTCGGCGAAGGGGTCGCCGAGGGAAGGGTCCTCGACCCCGACCAGCTGAGCCTCGAGGCCGACTCGCTGCTGGGCCTGCTCGAACGGCTCGACCGCGAGGGCCGCTGGGAGGAGCAGCTGCGCCTCGCGCGCGCCCTCTCGAACCTGCTGTCGCTGCTCAAACGCTGGGCGGCGCTGCTGCGCACCCTGCGCGCCGCGCTGCGCGCCGGCGAGCGGCTCGGCGACCTCGACGGCATCGCCTGGGCCAAGCACGAGATGGGCACGCTGCGGGTCGCGGCGGAAGACGTGAAGGGGGCGGAGCGCGATCTGCGCGAAGCGGCGGAGATCCGTGAGCGGATCGGCGACCGGCGCGGCCTCGGCGTCACCAACCGCAACCTCGGGACGCTCTGCGACCAGCTGCGCCGGCTGCTGCGCGAAGACAGGCTGCGGCAGGGCGGGCGGCGCTTCCCGCGGAGGCTGGTCGCGGTCGCGGCGGCGGCGCTGGTGCTCGGCGGCGGCGCCGGCGTCGCGGCGGGCTCGGGTCTCGGCGGGGGCTCCGGCGGTCCCGCCGCCCCGCCGGGAAGCACGACGGCGCGGAGTCAGGGCACCGGCACGGGCGGGACGACGAACGGAATCGGCAATCCGACGACGCGCACGGGCGGAGAGACGAACAGGAACACGAACGGGACGACGGGCGGGAGCACGAGTGGGACGGGAGAAGGGACGGGTGGAACCACCGGCGAGACGACCGGACCGACCACCGGCGAGCTCGTTCAGCGGTCGCTGGAAGTCACGGCGGTCGGGCGGGGCAGCGTGAGCGTCGGCGAAATCCGCTTCGGATGCAAGACCGAATGCACCAGGTCGTTCGAGTTCGAGGACGGAAGCGAAGTGAGCGTGAGCGCCGAAGCGGGCGAACGGTCGGTGCTCGTCGGCTTCACGGGCGCCTGCTCGGGCGCCGAAGAATGCGTGGTCACCATGGACGGTGACCGGCAGCTCACGGTGAGGTTCGCGTCCGAAAAAGAACTGAGGCGGGAGCTGGCGAAGCCACCGGTGGCGGGTCGGCAAGGGGAAGCCGGGGAAGCGACGACCGGCCAGAGCCCGCCGTAGAGGCTTTCACCGCACAGCGGTCGAAACCTCTACGGCGCCCGGGCGGGCGGGGTCGGAGCGGGCCTATAGCCTGCCGCGCAGATGAGCTGGGGAGCGCTGCTGCGCAGCAGGAAGGTCTGGATCTGGGCGGCCGTCTGGCTGGCGACGCGGTTCCTGATCGTCGCCCACGTCGGCTTCTGGAACGACGCGATCGGGCCGCAGTGGGAAGACGTCGGGATCTTCAACGCCTGGTCCGACGAACTGGGCCGCGGCGTGCTGCCGGTGGGCGAAGCCTGGCAGTACCCGCCGGGGGCGGGCCTGCTGCTGGTGCTGCCACGGGTCGGCTGGGCCGCCTTCGGCTACGACTTCGTCGCGACGATGCTGATCCTCGACCTGGTCGGGCTCGTCCTGCTGGCGCGGCTCGGGCAGCGCGAGGGCAGCGACGCCGGCGTCTGGGTCTGGCTGCTGGCGATGCCGATGCTGCGGGCGCTGCCGGTGCTGCGCTTCGACCTGGCGCCGACCGTGCTGGCGATCGGGGCGCTGCTCGTGATCCACCGGCGGCCCGGCCTGTTCGGCGCGCTGGCGGGGGTCGGCGCGATGGTCAAGGCCTGGCCGATCGCGCTGCTCTACGGCGAGTGGGACCGCGGCCGGCTGCTGCGCGCCGCGGGCGGCGCGGCGGCAGCGATCGCCTTCGTCTTCGTCCTCTCTGCCTTCTCCTTCAGCGGCGACCAGCTCGGCTTCCTGAAGGAGGAGAGCGGGCGCGGGCTGCAGGTCGAATCGGTCGCCAGCCTGCCCTGGCACCTGCGCCAGTACGTCACCGGTCAGGAAATCGACGCCGGGATCCGCTACGGCGCCTGGGAGATCGAAGACCACGGCGCCGACGTCGTCGCCGGGGTGCTGAAGTGGCTCTCGCTGGCGGCGCTGATCGCCGCCGGCTTCTGGTGGCTGGCGCGCGGCCGGGCGATCCGGCGCGGGCGCGAGGCGCTCGCCCGCACGGCGGTCAGCCGCGACTTCGCCTTCACCGTCGTCCTGCTGCTCGTGGTGACCAGCCGCGTGCTCAGCCCCCAGTACATGATCTGGATGATCGGGCTCTCGGCCGTCGTCCTCACCGCCCGCGGCAGCAGCCTCAGGCGCCCCGCCTGGACCGTCGTCGCCGCGGCGGTCCTCACCACCGCGGCCTACGGTCCGATGGGCGCCTACGGCACGAACTACGATGTCTACGGCCCGGCCTTCCTGATGCTGATCCGCAACGTGGCGCTGATCGTCGCGGCGGTCGACGCGAGCTGGACGATGGTTCGGCTGGTGCGCGGCCGCCCCGCGAGCTTGGGCTCACCGTAGGCCACGTCGCGGGAAATGCGAGCCGACGGGTAGCCAGGCGCGGGAAAGCGGTCTATGGTCGTAATCCCACGACTCGAGGAGGCTGCGATGTACGTACGTGCCGTCAGGTTCACCGACGTATCCGCCGAGCGCATGCAAGGGATGCTTGCCCGCATCGAGGAGGCCGGCGGGCCGCCCCCAGGCGTCGCCGCCACCGGACTCAAGGTCCTCTTCGACAGCGACCAGCAATCGGCGCTGGTCCTCCAGTACTTCGACAGCGCCGAGGAGATGGAGGCCGGCGACCGGGTATTCAGCGCGATGGACCCCTCCGAAACGCCCGGCACGCGCGCCTCGGTGGACATGTGCGAGCTGCGGTTCGAGCAGACGCTCGATTGAGAGGCATCGAACCGGGCGACACCGCTACGGGGATTCGAACCCCGGCTTCCGGACTGAGAATTGGCTCTGGGAGGCCGTTTGCGGTCGATCTAGGTCTGCTCAGTCCAAGGAGTTCGATTCGGTTCGGCTGAGTTCGGTGGAGTCGGGGACAAAGTTCGGGACAAAGTCTCCGGGCACCGTCCGTCAGCGCCGTATCCTGAGAGAGATGGTCGCCCAGCTCGAAGATCGACTTGCCGGCGCCACGCTGTCTGAGGCGGAGCGCAACACCGTGCAGCGCTTTGTCGCGCTGATGGGCGATGCCCTCGGAGACGATCTTCGAGGGCTATGGCTCTACGGCTCCCGCGCACGCGGGGAAACCCCGCGTGCCGATTCCGACATCGATCTATTGGTTATCGCCGAGGGAGATCGTCAACGCCAGCGCCGACTCGCGATGGATCTCAGTGAAGCGGCGGCACTGGCGGAAGGCGAGAGCCCATTTGCCTACTCAGTCCACGTTCATGACGAGGAGTGGCTGCGGGGCCGTCGAGAGATCGAATCGTTCTTCATCGGCGAGGTGGACCGCGACAAGATCGTGCTTGCCGGGAGCGCCTGTCCGTGAGTCCTCGCTCCGAGGAGTTCATGGAGCAAGCTCGGGACCGCCTCGCGGACGCGCAGACCATCCTCAAGACGGCCCACCCGGCGGTGGTTGTCAGCGCCGCCTATTACGGAATGCTCTACGCCGCCCGAGCCGCCCTGTCGGAGCGCGGCGAGTTCGCGAAGACTCACAGCGGCACCTGGACGCTGTTCAGTCAGGTGTTCGTCGCGCCCGGCGACTTCGATCAAAGCCTCAGCGCGCTGGCTCGTCGCGCGAAAGACGCCCGTGAGCAGGGCGACTACGAGGCCGCGCCGCCGACTGCCGAGGAGGCCGCTGAATACGTCGACGGAGCCGCAGAGTTCATCGCCGCGATCGAACAACTGCTAACCGCCAGCGGCCCAGAAGGAGAAGACGCCTAGTACCGCTACGGGGATTCGAACCCCGGCTTCCGGACTGAGAATTGCCTCTGGGAAGCCGTTTGCGGGCGGTTTGCGCCTACTGCGCCCAAGGAGTTCAGCGTAGATTCGAGGAGTTCGGTGGAGTCGGGGACAAATTCGGGGACAAAGTTCCCGCTACCAGACCACCCGCTCGCCGATCGCTCCCTGGATGTCTTCGTCGGCGCTGACCAGCGGCAGATCGAGCGTCAGCGCAGTCGCCGCGATGATCCGGTCGAAGGGGTCGGGCACCTTCTCACGGGGAACCGCCGCCATCTTGTCGAGCACCCGCAGGTCGAGTGGCACCACGGTGAAGGCATCACCATCGACGATCGAACGAGCGTCGTCGAACGCTTGCTCCGCGAGGCGACCTGAGTCGACCAAGTAGCGCAGGTCGAGGAATGAGCCGATCGAGACGTGGAGCGTCTTGGCGATCAGCGCCTGGTCGATGGCGTCGGCGCCTCTCGGCGAGCGCTCGCGGAGGGTGCCCCGGAGCATCCACAGCAGAGCGTGGGTGTCGGCAACGACGCTGGCCACGGGCGGGTTCTACTCGGTCTTGCCGAGCAGCGCCTCGTGGCGGGCCGCCTTGATATCGGCGATCTCGATCGGCGGTAGCTCGTCGGCGAGCGCCCCGACCGGCCAGGGCTGACCCTGGCCGTTGCCGGCGGGCTTGGCCAAGACATCAACCGCGGCCCCGACCTCTAGCCCTGAGGCATCGGCTGCCGGCACGACGACCACGGTGGTCCCGTCGGGACGCTTCTCGATCACCTTGGCCATGAGCAAAGGGTACCGCGTGTCGCGACGTCCTCATCCAGCCAAGGTTGCCGCAGACAATGAAGCTCGATGTGCAAGGCTTGGGGCGATGGCCCACCACAAGCGCAAACGCCCGAAGCATCGACGCAACGGCTGCCTGCTGTGCAAGCCGCACAAGCTGACCGCCAATGCCAAGGCGAAGCGTCAACGGGATCGGAGCCGATGGAGCCGCCACGAGAAAGCCGCCTGGTAGCGACGGCGCGCTGAGACACCCGCCGCGTTAGGTTGCGGCCGATGGCGCTGCCCGCTGAGGTATTGGACCCCGCGATATCCCTCGTTGCGACCTACTGCGCGACGAAGGTGCCCGCCGAGCACGACGACAAGTTGAGAATCGAGTACAAGGTCCGCGGAAACACGATCACGATCTACGAGTGCCGCCCGCCCTGGCGAAAGGAGATTGGCCCAGACTGGACCAGGAGGCGGATCTGCACTTTCGAATGGGACCCGAGAACCCGTTGCTGGACGCTCTACGCGCGCGACCGAAACGACCGTCGGCTGGAATACCCGTTCATCGAACCCGTGCCCGACCTGGCGCCACTGCTCCGCGAGCTCGACAACGATCCCACCTGCATCTTCTGGGGTTAGGCGTCAAGCTGGACGCCTTCTGGGCTGGGATGGAGTACCGCTACGGGGATTCGAACCCCGGTTTCCGGACTGAGAATTGGCTCTAGCAGGCCATTTGCGGTCGATTTGTGCCTGAGAATTGTTAAGAGTTCGATGCAGTTCGATCTAGATCGGTGGAGTCGGGGACATAGTTGGGGACACGGGCTTTTGGCGGCGTCGATTCCACTTCAACCCTGAAGCAGCTATTCGGCCCGACGTGGAGTAGCTTCGTTCCCGAGTCCGGACACCTTGTGCTCGAAGTGATCCGGCCGTCGTGAATCTGCCTCCCTCGCCAGCGGGCAGGTCTTGAACTCCATCTACCGCGCGGTCTAGATTCTCGCCGTGGGACAGAATCTCAGCACATGGCAGGACGTGGCTTTGATCGTGGGGCCAATCGCCGCCGCGATTGCCGCGTTGGCGTCTTGGGCATCCGTCTTGCAGGCGCGTCGATTCGCACGCGAGGCCGGTAGCCCGCATCTGCAAATCCAGAAGGTAGTCGATTCGAACTCCAACACAATCGGCGCCGTAATCTCCAACGCTGGAGGGGGTGCCGCGCGTGGCGTCGGCGTCTACCTGACCCATCCCCCGTTTTACGTCCACGGAGCAGTCGGTCATGGCTTTCTCTTCCCAGGCGAAACCAGGGAGGTCTGGACCCAAATTCCCGCGACAGAGGCCGAGACCGATGTTCTCGCGTTTTGTCGTGACAAGGACAGCATCCCTCACTATTGGAACGCCAAAGAGGAACACCGCTCATTCACGGACTGGCGCGGGCGTCCGAGATATCGGCGAGATATCCCAGCCGTCTTTCGCGAGTTTCACCCTGGCATCAGCCTTGACTCGCTCATGCGGGCTCAGATGACTGTCACCAATAGCGCAAAATAGCCCGACTCGGCAAGAATGGCTCAGTCTCGGGTCCGAGTTACTTTTGGCTGAGACCTTACAATCTCGCCCGTTGCCAGTCGTATCCACGCGGTGATCGGTCCATAGATGTCGATTCCAGCCTCTTTTAGTTCATCGGCTAGAAAATAGGTTGATCCAGAATCGTGGGACGCGACCGCGCCCGGGAGGGTCGCGCCTGGGAACTCACGAACCTGATGGACCTGCCTCCCCGAACGATCCTGCAACTCAACACCAGCGCCCGTGACTCGAACAGTGTGATCGCTCCGGTTGACTACGGTGATCGAAACGGCGTCGATCATGTCGCCGTCCGTCATGCCGAGTAGAGCAGCGGACACCGTGACCTCGACCCGATTCTTTCGCGCGAGTCTCCATGAATAGACCTGCCAGCCCAGAGAGCCAGTTGAGACAACTGCTGCGTAGCCAGCGACTATCCACCCTGCTGCGTCCATCCACGGGTTCTACCACTGGATCAACGAATGGTGCCCTGCGCCTCAACATTCGTCAGACCTGCTCGCCAGGCACCGAACTCGCAGGGGCACCTTCACAGGCGGCCACGCACGACGATAGCCGTGCCACAATTTGGCCGTCGGGTGCCCTGCAACACGGCCTCGCAGTGGACCCAGGCGCCGACCGCGAGCACAATGTTGCTAGATCTCATCGGACTCCTCCGGCTCTCCGTCCTGTCGTTCTCGCTCCTCCATCTCATCGAAGATACGGTTTGACTCGCTGCGCGCTTCCTCAGGGTTCATTGCGATTATCCCGCTGCCGACGCTCGCTGACCACTTGTTCAAAGTCCTGTTCAGCTCGGCGAGTTGCTTGTGGACATCGTGGATGGTGTGGCGCGTGACAGTTGACAGATACCGGTAAAGCTCAAGGTCGAGAACGAACTTTTCCTCATAGTCGCGGCCACCGTCTTCGTCGGTGTAGGTGACGGTCGCCGTATGCGCTGACGGCAAGGCTTTGTCTCTGCGACGATTGAAGAGGTCGTAGAGCGTACGGACTCGCTTTCCCGGCACGAGCGTCGGAATCCCCTCATTAAGCATCTTCATGTCCTTGAACCTGATTTTCGTCGTGGTCTTGAGCGGCGGGTCTATAGCGATCCGGACGTTCCGCGCGAGGGAAGTGCCGAGGTTCGCGATCTCTAGATAGATCAGATTGCCTGCTTCCACTTCGAAGTCGATCACTACGAAAGGCCGGTTCTGCTGCAAACGGAGATTCCGCGCTTCCCAGACCTGCCAACCAGCGACGGCAGCCGCAATCAAAAGCACAAGAAGTTGGGCGCCGACAAGGTACACCTGCCATTCGTCCGTCCAGTTGACCATCCTCATACGCCTTTACTCGTTAGTAAGTTGTTCCCGGAAATTATGACACCATCACCCTCCGACAACATAGCTCTCACGTCGCCGTCCTGAGAAATAACGAACCCGACGCTTCCAGGAATCGCATGGCAGTAGCGCATCATCGACCTGTGTCGAGTTCCGTAGTGCGCATAGTCAATTTCCTGCTGGTCCGCACACTCGGAATCAAGGGCACGAACAACCGTGTTGGGTGCAGCGTCAGCAGTGATCTCAACACCAAACCCGCATACCTCCAGGCGAGGTGTCATAAGTACCAGCCCGTCAACCCTGGTGAGCAGCGACGTAAACCAAACTCCGCCATCAATCTCACTTTCAATGTCCTTGAGTTCGTTCCCATAGACCGTCTCATCTAAATAGAGGCTGATCGGAAGTTCATCGAGATCACTGTTGAGAAATTCCTCGAAAATCTGATCCGATGCATAAGTGCGCTTTATGGTCGCAATTCCAGAGGTGGTTAGCGCGGTACGAAGCCGACCATATTTGAGCCGATACTTCACATTGAGGTACGCCCCAGAGACATCTGGGGTTAGAAGGATCGCCCCGCCATGTCGATGATTTCGGACGCGCAGAAGCAAACGACACAAGAGAGATATCCAATCCCCAGCCAATGAGTTGTCCCAATGGCCACGGTATTCGTACATCTCGGCAGGCATCCCTTGAAGGACCTCTGCGATATGAGCCTGAATGGCCGGGGCCAAGGCATCTCGTAGAGAACCGCTCCCCAGGGCATCCACCGGAAGACCGAGCAGCTCGCTTACTCGCAGCTCCGCGATCCTGTCGTAGCCAGTCCAAGCAGAAAGGTGCCCCGGCCCTTCGATGCTCATATGAAAAAGGCCGGGCGTCGTTGGACCTGAATCGAAATCGAAATTCAAGAAGTCGTAATAGCGATTCGCCTGGTCAACCAATCCCCAGATAGACACGCCGCCATCCGGGCTAGTGTAAACGGCAAGCGATGAGGTACGCGGATCGGTCGCGACGGCAAGCTTGACCACGCTCTCCACCGAAAACGAAGTCTGCTCTCCAAACGGTATCGCCGTCCAGCGATCAGGGGTGATCCGCTCGGGTGGGTCGGGGTCAGGATTCTCGGGGTCCATGAATACACACTGTGCAACGATTGATCGTCCCTCCTCCGTTCGGAGGCTGACCGCGAAGAGAGTCTGAGCGAGGTCACGCAGAATCTCGACAGGCGGTGGCTCAAGCTCGCGATCAACGAGCTCGGCCCTAATCGAGTCAGCAAAGTCGGATGGGGATCGGTACACGAGATCGCCACACTACAACTCGGGCGGGGCATCCCTACGGGCGGCCAACGCACGGCGAAGCCGTGCCACAATTTGGCCGTCGGGTGCCCCGCAGCGCGGCCCCCTCACAAGCCGATTTCGCGCCCGATCCCTCGCCCCGCCTCGCGAGCGCGCGCAAGCTGGCGTTTCAGACCGAGTTCCCGCTGAATCCGTCGCAGGCTTCGCTCTGCGGCTTTCCGCGCGGATCGTTCCTGCGGTCGAGTCCCGAAGGCCCGGCTCTTGTCGGTCACGTCGTGCTCCTGGCGGTACCTCTCGATTTTCCTCACTCCGCGATCCCAGCTCTCGCGCTTGGCCGGGTCGGTTGGCCTCTCCCCCAGCTCCTTGACGATGTACGAAGGCGGCTCGATGCGGGCGGCGGCGATCTGCGGTGCTCGGCGGTCGGCAAGAACTTGCTCGACCGCGTCCAGTTCGGACCTCATCGCCGCTTGATCGGCCTGGGGGCGAGGAAGCTCCGCCATTTCGCGCTCGCGATTGGCAAGACCGTCGCTCACCCACTCATAGCTCCGGCGCAGCTCGGGAAGCTCCCTGCGCGCTGCCCTCCCACCGCCCTCGGCGGCGACGATCCGCGCCTCTGCCTTGGCGACGTTCTGGCGGGACTGCTCGACCCGGTTCACAGCTTCGCGTAGGCGGGCGATCTTGCCCTCCTCCTCCTGGCCGCGATAGACGAGGTCCGCCCTGCGCGCCACGAGCGCCGGGGTGGACAACTCCGACAGCTCGAAGTCCCGCGCCTCGTCGTGGGCGGCGGTCTGCGAGCCGTCGCGCTGCGTAGCCTCCGCGATGTGCTCAAGCCCCTCGCGCAGATGCGGCGAGCGCGGCGCGTACTCCTCCCGCTGCGCCTGAATCTCCGGCGTCGCATACAGGTAGGTCTCCTCCCGACTGCGTGAGGTCGCCACGTAGAACTCCTGCTTGTCCATCGAGGGGTCGGCCATCACGTAGGCGCGATCGACGGTGGTGCCCTGGGCGCAGTAGGTGGTGACGGCGTAGGCGTGTTCCAGCGCTGGCGCATCGCCGTACGGGTTGGTTCGCGAAAGGTAGGCGGCATCAACCTCGACCTGGCGGGGGCTGTCGATGCCGTTCAGGACGACCGTGCGGTCGGTCGGGTTCACCTCGGCGACAGTCCAACGCTCGCGGTTGAAGATGTCGAGCGTGCGGTCGTTGACGCGGGTGATGACCTGATCGCCAGCGGCGAAGGCGTTGCCGCCCACCTCGATCTCCTCGGGGCCAACCCTGCCCCGCTCGTGCATCGCGGCGCGCGCCAACTCGTTCAACTTCTGCACGTCGGCATTTCGCTTCGCGACCATCAAGGCGTCCTCGCCGCCGGCGAATGCCTCCTGCCAGTCGCGGACCATCGCCTCGCGCCGGGCCTCAGCGTTGGGAGCGACGATCACCCGCTCCTCCGAGCGGTAGAGGGAAAGCGCCTCGCGGCCTTCGCCTTCGCGAATGCGCTTCGCCGCGTCGCGGTCGGTCTCGTGGTTGTGCCGGATCACCTGATCGAGGTAGATCGGCTCGGTGCGCTGGGCGAGCGCCGCGAACAACCCGCCAGCCTCGATCTCGCCGAGCTGCTGGGGATCGCCGACCAAGACCAGCTTCGCCCCTGCGTCGTCAGCGTGTGCGATCAGGCGAGCGAGGGTCGCGGAGTCCACCATCCCAGCCTCATCGACCAGGAGAACCGAGCCGCCAGCCAGTCCCTCGGTGTCAGCGCGCGCCGCGTGGTCAAGCTCGCCGAGCAGGCTGGTGACGCTCGTGGCGGAAAGGCCCTCGGACCGCATGACGTTGGCCGCGCGCCAGGTGGGAGCCGCAGCACGCAGCTCGATCCCCGCCTGAGCCCAGCCTTCGGCTGCCGCCACGATGGCATAGGTCTTGCCGGTCCCTGCCTCGCCGATCACGACGGTCACTCCCTCGGTACTGGAAAGCAGGCGGCGCACCATCTCGCGCTGGTCGGCCTTGAGCGTGGGACGGGAGCGAATCACCCGAGCCGCGATCAACTCGCCCGCAGGACTGACGCCTCGCGCGCGCATTCGCTCAGCAGTGGTGAGGGCCTTGCGCTCAAGCTCCCAGATTCGCCTCGTCGTGAATCGCGGTTCCTTCGTTCCCTCGGAGATCGGCAGAACTGCATCGCTGGCGAGAAATGCGTCGGCGGTGCGCTCGACCGCCGCCACCTCGCCTCCGTGTTGAAGCAGGCCCGCGACGGCCTGGATCACGTCGCGGCGGTCGAAGTGCGACACCCCCTCGGTGACGGCGAGGTCGAGCTGCTCGACCGTCAAGACCGGACGGCCGGGACTGCGCGCGCCGGTCCATGCCGTCGAGAGATCAAGGCCAATCCCCTCGGCCTGCTTGCGCCATCGCCGCCGAAGGTCGGCCGTGCCAATGTCCTGCTCCTTCGATTCACGGGTTGCGAGGTTGGCGACCTGGCGACAACGAGCCGATGCGCTGGGACCGGCGGCCTCGACAATCTCAGCCCGGCGAGTGGAGAACGCCCGCAGATGGGCGTCGTCAAAGCCGCCGATCTCGGCGATGCCGTTGCGAACCTCCCGCCAGCGCGCGCCGAGGCTCTGGGTCAGCTCTTGGCGGAACTGAGCCTCGAAGACGTAGCCCGCCGTCTTGGCGTGTTCGTAGATCGCCGGGTGGTAGAGGCGAGTCCACTTGCCGTCCGGCCCCTGGGTGGCATTGGCGACGAGGGCGTGAACGTGAACCTGGGGATCGCCGTTGCGTGAGGATCGATGGCGGTAGCCAGCGGCAAGGAAGCCGTTGCCTCGGACGAACTCGGCGTCAGCTCCCCGCCGCGTCCAGCAAGCCTCCCCTTGGAGATACCCGAGGGCGGCATCGAGAGATCGGTCGAGGGCGGCAGTCACGGCGGCACTTGTCTCCGCGTTGCCCAAGGCCCAAAGCAGCGAGGCCGACTTGGGGACCGAGAAGGTGAGATCGAAGCCGGGCACCGCACCGCGCCCGCCGACGGCGCGCAGGCCCAACGGCTCGCCAGTCGCGGGGTTGCGGCCGGTGAGCATCGCCGTCAGCTGGTCGGCCTCGACCGCGCCGTCAAGGCCGAGGTCTTTGGCCGCGTCGCCGAGCCATTGACCCTCGGCCTCTCCCTCGCCGGAGTAGTAGTCCTCTGCGCCTTCCGCGACCTTGTCGAGGTAGTAGCGCTCCTGCCCTATGCCGAGCTTGCCAATCGAGAGCATCCACCCCGTCTGTCCGACGGGAGGCGGCCTTGCCCCGGCCAATTTCGAAATTGATAGTGCGTGAGGGGTGCTGCTGTTGGTGGTGGGAGGTCGTCCAGGGCTACCGAGGATCGTCGGGCTTCCGCTGAGCTGAGCGCTGGCCTTGCCGGACTCGGATGTGCCGACTCTGGCTGCTCGGATACATCTCTTGGGGGTTCTGGTTCGTGGCGTGGCCAATAGGGTTCGGTCGATGCCGAAGGACGCCAAGCAGAAAGCCCGCGCCAATGTGCGGAAGGCCCAGGCTGAGTTCGAGCGAGATCAAGAGCGCGCTCAACGAGAACGGGCGAAGGCGCGCGAGGCACGCCGAAGCCGATTCGCGCAAGCTCGGAAGGAAGGCCTGACCATGCGCGACATCGCTGAGGAGACCGGTCTCGGCTTCGGCCGCGTCGCCGAAATCCTCCGCGGCGACTAGTAGTGCTTTGGTAGGTCTGCGGTAGGACTTGCCCGAGTCGCGGCGAATTCCCTCGCGTCAGCGATCTCGACGCGAGGAGGCGAAGATGGTGGCGGTGGCGGAGCGCGGCAAGCCGGCGAGCAG